>WNGA01005076.1_pt1 | contig 19128 bp, 14 predicted proteins | sample 5400061 | NCBI WGS metagenome assembly WNGA01 (sample SAMN13153366, study PRJNA577476) | soil metagenome | isolation source: 100 cm soil or saprolite under grassland replicate 2 | place: USA:California | collected 2016-06-15 | reverse complement strand
TGTCGGTGACGGCGAGGCTCGCGCCGTTCCTTCCGGCGCCGGTGGTGGAGCGCGACGAGGCGAGCGGCACGTTCTTCCTCGATCGCGACCGCCCGGATTCCATCGGCCGGATCCACGGGTTCCACGGGAACTTCGGCGTGCTCGTCCGCGCGTACGCGTACGTGTTCCTGCACGGGGGGGACGGGCTGAAGGCGGTCGCGGAGCGAGCCGTGCTGAACGCCAACTACCTGGCATCGAAGGTGCGGGGCGCCTACCCCCTGGCGTTCCAGGGCCGCCCCATGCACGAGTTCGTGGCCACCGCGAAACCGCTCCGCAAGCACGGGGTGCGGGCGATGGACGTGGCGAAGCGGGTCATCGACCTGGGATTCCATCCCTCCACCGTGTACTTCCCGCTGGTGGTGGAGGAGGCCATGATGGTCGAGCCCACCGAGACGGAATCGCAGGAGACGCTGGATGCGTTCGCCGAGGCCCTGCTCCAGGCGGCCCGAGAGGCGGAGACGGATCCCGACCTTCTGCACGACGCGCCGGTGACGACGCCCGTGCGCCGGCTCGACGAGGCCCGGGCCGCCCGGCACCTCAAGCTCCGCTGGTGACGGGCGCCGAGCCGCCGCGCATCCGGGCGCTGCTGTTCGACTTCGACGGGATGATCGTGGACACCGAGAGCCCGGCCTTCCGGTCGTGGCAGGAGGTATTCGTCGAACACGGCCACGAGCTCACGCGCGAGCAGTGGGCGGCGGCGGTGGGAACGCTGTACGGGTTCGACGCGCTGGAGCATCTGGAGTCGCTCACCGGGACGCCGGTGGACCGGGACCAGATCCGGGCCCGGCGCGTCGCGCGCAAGGACGAGCTGGTGGCGGTGGAAGCCGTCCGCCCCGGCGTCGTGGACTACCTGCAAGAGGCCCGGCGGCGAGGCCTGGCCCTGGCCATCGTGTCGAGCGACAGCCGCGAATGGGTCCGGATCCACCTCGAGCGCCTGGGGCTGGACGAGGGGTGGGCCGGGTTCTTCTGCGCGGACGGGGACCGGACGCGGGCGAAGCCGTCGCCCGTCCTGTACGAGGAGGCCGTGGCGTCGCTCGGCGTGGGGCCGGAGGAGGGGATCGCGTTCGAGGACTCGCCGAACGGGATCCGCGCCGCGAAGCGAGCGGGGCTGTACTGCGTGGCGGTGCCCAACCCGGTGACGGAGTGGATGGACCTGGGCGAGGCCGACCTGCTCGTGGCGTCCCTTGCCGAGCTCCCCCTCGACGAGCTCCTGGCGAGGGTCGGGGAGTAGGGTCGTCGCTCCCCCGGCGGGGGAGCGGGAGATGGGTCCCCCGGGGAGTCCCGGGGGAACGCGAGGGAATCACACCCGTGTGATTCCCGTTCGGTACCATACGGGAGTGCTGGTCACCGTCGATCCCGCGATCCGAGCGGACCGCGACGCGTTGCGCCGTCTGGTGATGGACGGGTTCGCCGGCGTGGACGGCGCGCACGTGGAGGTCCTCGTGGAACGGGCCCGCCGTCGCCAGGACTCCTTCACGGGGAGGGCGTACAGCCGGCCGCCCCGGAGCCTCCTCGTGGCGGCGGACACCAGGTACCTGGTGCGCCTGCGAGTGCCGGGGACCCTCCGGAACCGCGGGTACCCCCTGACGCAGCGCTACCCGAGACGCAAGACCGCCCCCTGGATCACGGTCGCGACGTGGAGCGAGCGCCTGGTGTCCCTGGCCGCCCACGAGGCTTGTCACGTCCGCCAGTTCCGCGAAGGCCTCCGCCGCTCCGAGGTGGAAGCCGAACGGTGGGCCCTTCGCCTCCTCCAGGACTGGGTCACGGTGCAGTCCCCGAGTCCACGCATCGTTTCTACGGAGCCCCGTTCCCAACAGCTCGCCCTGTTCGCGACGGGGTGACCGGGGGCCTTCTCCCACGCGCAGGGTTCCATAATGTTCGTTATGGGCGTTAGCGTGGCGCCTGCGGGACCCACGGTGGCGTCGCCTCGGGGCCGTTTTCCCGCGACGGCTAGGGAAGCTTCGTGGGCGCCACGGGCGGCTCATCCGCCTGGAGAGGCTCCATCTGTTCGGGCATTTCGCGAGCCTCGGCCGGCGGTTCGGGGATCCGCGGAGTCGCTGGGATCGGTGAGGCCGAAAGCGGCGCCGCCGGCGACGTCCCCCGGGGCCGCCGCAGCAAGAAGCGAAGGCGCTCACGGAGGGCCCACAGGGCGACCAGGCCGAGGGCCTCGAACACGATGCGCCGGGAGATCTTCGAGTGGCCGTGCTCCCGCTCCCGGAAGGTGATGGGGACCTCCCCGACGGCGAACCCGGCCAGCCAGGCCCGGTAGGCCAGCTCGATCTGGAACCCGTATCCCTCGGAGTGGATGCCCTGCTCCAGCAGGGCCGCCAGGACGTCGCGGCGGAACACTCGGAAGCCGCTCGTGGCGTCCGCCACCGGAAGCCCGAGCATTCCCCGCGTGTACAGATTCCCCCCCCGCGACAGCGCCCGGCGGAGCAGCCCCCAGTTCGTGACCGATCCCCCGGGCACGTACCGGCTCCCCACCACGAGGTCGAGCCGACCCGCCGCCTCGAGGAGCCGCGGCACTTGCTCGGGCTCGTGCGACAGGTCGGCGTCCATCTCGACCACCAGGTCGTAGCCCTCGCTGAGCGCTCGCCGGAACCCCGTGATGTACGCGCCGGCCAGGCCTCCCTTCCGGGGCCGCTCGACCAGGTGGACCCGGGGCTCCCGCTCCGCCAGGGCCCGAACGAGCTCCCCCGTTCCGTCCGGCGAGCCGTCATCCACCACCAGGATGTCCACGCGGGGATCGGCCGCGAGCGTCCGCGCCATGACCATCTCCACGGTGTCCCGCTCGTTGTAGGTGGGAAGGATCACCAGGACCCTGGCGTCCTCCGGCAGGGGCCGCGGCTCGCGGGGGCCGATGGCTTCCCGGCCCCGCCGCCGCCGGGGCCCCACCACCATCAGCAGGCCCGACAGCGCGAGGCCCGCCCACGGGAAGTAGTCCCCCAGTCGCGTGTACACGGTCCGGGCGCCCGAGGCCTGGATCACGTCGCGGTCGATCGTTGCCCGGAACAGTCCCGTCGCCTGGTGCACCCCGCCGTGCGGGTCGATGAACGCGCTGATGCCCGAGATCGCCGCGTGCACCACCCACCGGCCGTTCTCCACGGCCCGGAACCGGCTCATCAGCAGGTGCTGGCGGGACGCCGCGGAGCGTCCGTATGACGCGTTGTTGGTGGACACCACGAGGAACTGCCCTCCTTGATCCACCAGACGGCGGTCGAGCGACGGGAACGTGTTCTCGAAGCAGATGAGGTCGGCGAACCGAATCCCGTCCACGGCGAGCAGGTGCGCGTGGCGGCCGGGGGTGAGGTCCCGCGGGATCTGATCGAGGGCCGAGATCCAGTCCAGGTACCTCCGCCACGGCACGTACTCGCCGAACGGCACCAGGTGGACCTTCGTGTATTTCGCCACGATGCGCCCCCTGCCGTCGTACAGGAGGCCCTGGTTGTACTGGCGGCCGTTCGGGGAGCCCGTGATCGCGCCCACCAGCGTCGGCACGCCGACGGCGCGTACCGCCCCCGTGACAAGCCGGTCGTACGTGGCGTGCAGTTGCGGGTCGACGTCCACGGCATCCTCCGGCCATACCGCGAGGTCCGGAGGATCCGATGCGAGCTCACGGTGCAGCCGGGCATGGTTCTGCGCGATCGACAGGTTCTCCTGGTCAGGATCGGGCAGCGGCTGCTCGTGATCGTTGCCCTGCACGATGGCCACGTCGAGGCGCCGGCCATCCGGCGCCGGGATCCGGATCAGCCCCGGAAGCAGGACCGCCATGAGCGCCACGCCCACCATCCCGACCGCAGCTGCTCGCCGCCGGCGTCCCACGCGCTCCAGCGCCAGCAGCACGAGCGCGTTCACCAGGACCACCACGAACGAGACGCCCCACACCCCCGTCCACGACGCGAGCGGGAGGAGGAATCCGTCGTTCGCCTGCGTGTAGCCCACCCCGCCCCACGTGAACCCCCCCAGCGGCCACAGGGCCCGGAGGTACTCGATCCCCGTCCACAGAGCCGCCAGGCCCACGCCGAACCGGACCGGCCGCCGGCCCCTCGCCACGAGCGGCGCGAGAAGCCCGAACAGCGCGGGGTAAGCCGCCGACGCGAGCGAGAGCGACCCCCAGGCCAGCCAGCCGAACAGCCGGATCCAGTACAGCGTCGAGGCGAGGAAGGCGAACCCGAACGCGAACCCGGCCAGCAGCCCCCGCCAGGGCCGCGACCGCCCCACGACCCACAGGAACGGGATCATCGCCACGAACGCGAGCGGGCCGACGTCCGCCGGGGGCAGCGCCAGGGACAGCAGGAAGCCCGAGATGGCGGCCAGACCGAGGGAGATGAAGAGGGGGAGGCCGGGGGGGCCGGCCTCCTGGTCCCGGGCGCTCAGGCGCAGTCGCGGCAGAGCATGCGGGCCTTGTCCGCGAGCTGGGCTCGGTGCTTCACGAGATGGCAGTTGCTGCATACGAACTCTTTGTCCGTGGGGGGGACCACCTTGACCGCGAGCGGCTCCAGCCGTTCCTCGCGCCCCAGGGCCAGGATCGAGTCGTCATCCTCCTCTTCCTCGGCGGGGCGCGCCTCCCGTTTGGCCAGCAGCTCCTCGAGGCTCGACTCGACCTCGCCCTCCTCCGGTTCCGGAGCGGGCGCGGCCGCGGGCTCCTCCTCTCCTTCGTCGTCGGCGCCGTCGAGGTCCTCGTCCTCGGCGGTTTCTTCGACGCTGTCTTCGATCTCTTCCATCAGTTTCCTCGAATCCGTGAGCGACGCGGTGGGCGATTGTACTCCCGGCGATCGGCCGTCGTGGGCTGATCGCGGGGGTGTCAACGCGGGCGGGCTCGGCTTTGTTCCCGTACCCGGGAGTGCCTGTGCCCAAGCCGTCGGACCGGCCGAGCCACGGTTCGAGGAGGCGGCGGACGACAAAGGACCCAGAGACCTTTGGGGCCGCAGCGCCGGGGCGCCGCGTTCTCTACTCAGCCTCTGGGTCCTCGCACCTCCGGTCGCCCGGCGGCGTGCGTATGCTAGGTCGCCCCGTTCCGAGTGTCAATCCCTCGTTGAGGGTCGTGGCGCAATGCCCGACACGAAACCCTCGACCTCGAGTCGATGGTCGCCGCTCCCCTCCCCTCCCCTCGCCTCCCCCACTCCTCGTTCGCGTTGCGGGGCAAGGATCTCGGGCTGAACGGGACCGGGTCCGGGGTCAGCGGGCGAAGACTTCACGCCCCAGCGAGACAGTGAGCACCGGCTCCAGCCCGCGCACGGACGGCGCCGTGGTGGGGTCCTGCTCGTACGCCGCGAAGTCGGCGTGGGCCCCGGGCTCCAGCCGGCCCTTCTTCTCGTCGAGGTGGGCCAGCATGGCGCTTCCCAGCGTGAACAGGCGGATGGCCTCCTCACGCGTCAGGCGCTCCGCGGGATCATGGTGGTTCTCCAGGGCCTCGATGCCTCCCATCGGGTCGAGCGGCGTGACCGGAGAATCGGAGCCCGCCCCGACAACGATCCCCCGCTGGAGCAAGGTCCGGAAGGGGTTCATGGCCGCCGCCCGGTCCTCTCCCAGGCGCTGCTCGTACAGCCCCCCGGGACTGCCCCACGTGGAATCGAACGCGGGCTGGATGGAGATGGCCAGCCCGAGCATCCCCGCCCGCTCCACGAGGTCCGGCGACGGCATCTCGAAGTGCTCGACCCGGTGGCGCCTGGCCCGGAAGTGGCGCCGCGACCTCGAGTCGAGCGCCGAGTACACACGCTCCCAGGACGCCAGGACCTGCTCGATGGCCGCGTCCCCGATGGCGTGGACGGCCACCTGGAGCCCCGCCAGGTGGGCGTTGTGGAAGAACTCCACGAGGTCGTCGCCCTCCACGTAGCCCACGCCTCGTCCCTCGCCGTCCACGTACGCCCTCGACAGCCACGCGGTCCGCGCTCCCAGCGACCCGTCCAGGGACAGGTCGCCGCCGATCCGCGGGAGGCCGAAGTCGATGACGAACGGGATGTCCATGGACGCGACGTACGGGACGGCATCCACGGGAAGCCGGTCTCGGTGGGTCATCAGGACCTCGAAGTCGCGCGGACCACGCGAGTTCGGGATGGCCATCTCGTGCACGCACGTGATCCCGCGGGCCGCGGCCAGCGCGGCCGCCTGGAGCTGGTAGTCCTGGACCTCACGGTCCGACAGGCCCTCGTGGAACCATCGCTGGAGCGCCCAGTTCGCCTCCTGGCGGACCACGCCCGTCGGGTCGCCGCCGTCGCCGGTCTCGACGCCGCGCATACCGAGGACGCCCGACTTCGCCAGGGCGGGCGAGTTGGCCAGGCTGACGTGGCCGTCGGCGCGCACCACGATGAGCGGCCGGGCACTGGCCCGGTCCAGGTCCCCGATCGTGGGCAGGGTGGGACGGTCCCACGCCGTCTCGTCGAACCCGTGGCAGAGCAGGGCTCCCTTGCGCTGGGCCGCCGCGCGGGCGACGGTCGCCACGAGCGCCTCGGGCGAGCGGCACGCAGCCAGGGGAGGTCCGCTCCGGTCGATGCCCGTGCCGGTGAGGTGGACGTGGGCGTCGATGAACCCCGGGATGATCGTGGTCCCGGGGAGGTCCACGACTCGGTCCGCTGCGGGCGGCTCCCCCGTGCCGACGCGTTCCACGTGCCGCTCGTCCACCAGCATCCACTCCCCTTCCCCCGGATGGGTCAGGGTCGCGACCCGCGTGGCGCGGTAGAGGGTTCGCATCGAAGCGCCGATTATAGGCGGGCCGCCGGGGCCGGCCGACCAGCAGCGCCCTGGCCACGAGACGGACGCCGAGAGCGACGGCCAGCCCCACGGCATCGGCCCTCCGACCCACGCTCATCCCCGGGCGGAGGAGGCAGCCAGCTCGACCGCGCGCCGGATCACCGGGCTGGGCTCGTCCTCGAGCCCGGCCGCGCGGTCCAGGCAGGTGCGGAGGTCCGTTGCCGCGAGCGCGCGCCACGCCCACGCCCGGACCTGCTCGTGGCGAGCGGGATCGAGCGCCGCGCCCCGCAGGAGGCCGGCCTCGGCGCGGCCCAGCCGGAGGCGGGCCAGGCGTCGAAGCGCCCGGAGGTGCGCGAGGGCGGTCGCGGGTTCCCCCGGGGCCTCCAGGGTCGCCAGGTCCAGGTCCAGGTCCAGGTCCGGCGGCCGGGGGCCGCCGCGGGTGAACGGCATCGCCGGCGCGGCCTGCTCTCGGCGGAGGCCGGAAGCATCGCCCACGGCTCCCAGCGACGGATCCGCCCCGTCCGTGATCCTGCATTTCTCGTCGGCCGTCTGGAGTCCAAGCCGGGCCAGGGCAGCCCGGAGCCGCTCCAGGGCCCGGTCAGCCGCCCGGACGTCCGGCGCCGCCACGGCGAAGTCGTCCACCCACCGGAGGTGCCGGCAGCCCTCCCGAGCCACCGCTCCGTCCACCGACGCGAGCACGGCGTTGGCCAGGACCGCGGACGGCGCAGGGCCGACGGGCAACCCCGCCACACCCGCGGCCTTCCACCGGTCCAGGAGCCGGGCCAGGCCGGCGACCACGGAGTCGCGGGCGCCCGTTCGCTCCAGGCATTCCAGGACGACGTCACCGGGGATGCGTCCGTAGCAGTCCCGCACGTCCGCCACCGCCACCGCCCCCGGCCCGGCCGCCAGCAGGCGCTTGACACCGTCGCGCCATCGGGCCCGGGCCCGACCGAACGGCTCCAGCCGCAGGCGGCCCCGCTCGGCGAGCCGCCGGTCGGCCCGGTTCGCCACGACGGCGGGCGACAATGACGGCTCGATCGTGGCCGCCGCCTCCGCCCCCAGGGCCAGGTATGCCGCCTCCTCGGACGGGTCGAGCAGCATGACCATCCGAACGCCGCCCCGCTTGGGGACGGGGAACGGCGCGCGCTCCACGCGCGGCGGGGCGACCCCTTGCAGGAAGGCGCGATGGAGGTCGGCGAGGCCGGCGACGTCCGGGATCTCCGCCCGTCGCTGGCCTCGCTCGAGCTCGCCCCACGCGATCGTGAGGGCACCGTGCCGGTCCATGACCCCTCCCCACCCGGCCCGGGGGAGGGGTGGACCGTGCCCCGCGTTTCTATCGCCGTGGCCGCCCGGCGGCAATGACACCGTGGGATGGATTTCGCTCCGCCGTCCGCGGGCCGAAGCGTCCCCCTGGCCGTTCCGCTGCGGGCCGCCCGGGGGACGGACCGCCGGGCCCCCGGAGGAGGGAGCGGGTGGTGAGGGGGCCCTATCATGGTCCCGTGCTCGACCAGCGAGACCTCGAGATCCTGGCGGCGCTCCAGGATGACGCGCGGGCAACGTACGCCGACGTGGCCCGTCGCGTCGGCCTGTCCCCGTCGTCGGTCCACCAGCGCGTCCGCAAGCTGGAGGAGTCCGGGGTGATCCGGGGCTACCGGGCGATGGTGGATCCCGAGGCGGTGGGGCTGTACGTGACCGCGCTGGTCTCGGTCATGCCGCTCGATCCGAAGCAGCCCGACGACCTCCCGCAGCGGGTCGAGGAGCTCCCGGAGATCGAGGACTGCTTCAGCGTGGCCGGCGACGAGAACTACATCCTGAAGGTCCGCACCCGCACGACCGCCGACCTGGAGGACCTGCTGCGCCGGCTGCGGGAGAAGGCCGGCGTCCAGACCAGGACGACGGTCGTGCTCTCGATCCCGTTCGAACGCCGCCCCATCCGGGGCTGAGGCCGGGACCGGCCGCACGCGCCGGCCCGGCCGGGGCTGGACGGGGCGAGCCCTAGCCGATCTCGTCCGCCCCCACAGGCCCGCGGGGGACCTCCGCCGCGCGGGCCAGCCGCCTGGTCTCGCTCGCGCCGATGGCCGCGGCACCTCCCGTCGCCAGCACCACGAGCCCCAGCGCACACCCGACCCCGACGGCGAGGGCCATGCTGTGGGTGACCCCCAGCCGGGATCCGTCGGCCAGCCAGGCGAACCCGACGCTTCCGGCGGCCGCCGCGAGCTCCGTCAGCGCCGCGGCGACGCTGTAGGCGCGGCCACGCAGCGCGTCGGGAAGCGTCTCCGCGAGGGTGGCCGACAGCGGGATGCCGACCCCGGCGTCCGCCAGCCCCGCCACGAGCGCGACGGGCAGCATGGCGAGGAGGGACGGCGTCCACAGGATCGCCGCGAACGCGCCGAGGCCGAGCACGGAGGCCACCGCCCAGGGCCGCCGGCTGTGGCGCTCGTCGCGGGCCGCGATGGCCAGGCTCGACAGGACCGTGCCGAGGCCCACCACGGCGAGCACGATGCCGTACTCGCCGCCGGGCCCCCCCAGCACGTCCCGCACGTACACCACGAGCAGCGCGATGACTCCGCCCCACCCCAGGTTCAGCGCCGCGCCCAGGAGCACGTAGGTCCGCACGGCGGGCGCTCCCAGGAGCCCGCGCAGGCCGCCCCGGAGGTCGCTGAGGGCGGAGCTCCGTTCGCCCTCGGGCCTCCCTCTGGCCCGGACCCCCAGCAGGAACGCGGACGCCAGGAGGAACGAGGCCGAATCGACGAAGAACGCTGGACGGGCCCCCACCAGCAGCACGACCAGGCCGCCGAAAGCCGGACCGACCGTGTGCAGCACCTGGTGCGTGGTCTCCATGACCGCCAGGGCCGGGACCAGTCGCTGCTCCGGCGCCACCAGCGGCAGCAGCGCGGACCGGGCGGACCGAAACAGCGGGCCGAACACCGCACTGGCCAGGGCGATCGTGTAGATCTGCCACAGCTCGGTGGTGAACGGAAGGAGCGCCACCAGGGCGGCCCGGATCAGGTTGCTGGCCACCATCACCCGGCGCCGGTCCATGCGATCGGCCAGCACACCCGCCAGCGGCCCGATGGTGAACCACGGGACCGATCGCAGCGCCAGCGCCACGCCCACGGCCACCGGGCTTCCCGTGAGCTTGTTGACGTACACGGCCAGCGCGATGAACGTCACGAACGAACCCGCGTCCGACACCCAGTCGGACATCCAGAAGGACCGCAGCTCCCGGTCCCGGAGGATCCGGAAGATCGCGGATACGTCGTGGACGGCTCGATGAGGCATGCCCTCGATTATCCCGGCCGAGCCGCTCCCTGGCGCCCGTCGAGGGCCCGAGGTAGCCTCCCCATGCATCGTCGAATCCGGGGAGGGGGACATGCGCAGGATCCTGTCGACACTCGTGGTTCTCGGTTCCATGGTCGTGCTCGCGGTACGTCCAGCGGCGGGCGCCGAAGCCGTTCCAAAGGCCGAGCCGGCCGCCCAAGCGGGACCTGCGACCGCGTCGAGCGTTCCTGCCCCCGTCTCCCTCGCTTCGATCACGGCCCTCGGGGTGAAGGGCAACGACAACAGCCTCGATCCGGATATCTCGTCGTCAGGCCAGAGGGTGGCGTTCGACTCTCGGGCGGACAACCTCGCCGCAGGAGGCGACACCAACCTCGGGGACGACATCTTCGTGAAGGACCTCACGACCGGGGACCTCTTCCTGGCCTCGTCCTCCGACACGGGAACGATCGGTGACGACTTCAGCGTGGGGCCATCCATCGGGGCCGCGGGCACGCGGGTCGGCTTCTATTCGGCCGCCACCAACCTGGATCCCGGCGACGTCGATGCGCTGTACGACGTCTACGTCAAGGTTCTGGACACCGGGAACATCATCCTGGCCTCGACCTCGGACGTCGGGGTCAAGGGGAACGGCTATTCGCTGGCGCCGAGCCTCGCCCGGCTGGGGAAGAAACTGGCCTTCTACTCGACCTCGACGAACCTGGACCCCCTGGATGTCGACCTGACCGCCGACATCTACCTGAAGAACCTCGCCACCGGCGACATCAGGCTCGTCTCGACGTCGACCGGGGGAACGAAGGGGAACGGGTACAGCTCGGAGCCGTCTCTCGCCTCGAACGTCGACGTGGTGGCGTTCGCCTCGTTGGCCACGAACCTGGATCCAGCCGACGCAGACTCGATATCGGACATCTTCGTGAAGGACCTCACCACCGGAACGCTGACGCTGGCCTCCACGTCGGACGCCGGGGTCAAGGGGTCGAACTCGAGCATCCACGCGTCCATCTCGAGCGGCGGACGATGGGTGGCCTTCGAGTCCACCTCGGACAACCTGGACCCCAGCGACGCCGACATCGACGCGGACATCTACGTGAAGGACCTCACGACGGGCGACCTGGTCCTGGTCTCAACCTCGGACGACGGCGTGAAGGGGGACGGCCGCAGCTTCCAACCCAGCATCTCAGGGGACGGCAGGCGGGTCGCGTTCTATTCCGAGTCCACGAACCTGGACCCCGCCGACACCGACACCGAGGCAGACGTCTACGTGAAGGACCTGGCCACCGGCGACATCGTGCTGGCCTCCACGTCGGAGGACGGCGTCAAGGGCGACGCCAGGAGCGCCACCGCCTCCCTCAGTGGCAAGGGGAAGTACGTCGCGTTCCAGTCAGAGGCGGCCAACCTGGACCCCGCCGACACCGACAACGTGATCGACATCTTCCGCAAGGAACCCCTGATCTGCACCAGGGTGGGCACCGCCGGGAACGACGTCCTCAACGGCACGAGCGGACCGGACGTGCTGTGTGGTCGGGGTGGCAGCGACACCATCTCCGGACGGGGGAACGCGGACGTCCTGTTGGGTGAGGGCGGCGCCGACACGCTCGTCGGGGGCGCCGGGGCCGACGCCCTCGACGGCGGGGACGACGTGGACACAGCCGACTACTCGGCCTCGGCCGCCCGGGTCGTCGTGTATCTGACCAACGTCGTTTCCGGCGCGGGCGGCGACGCCGACGGCGACACGGTCTACGGCATGGAGAACCTCACCGGCAGCGCCTTCGACGACGAGCTGTATGGCGACGCGGGGGTGAACGTGCTCACCGGCGGGGCCGGCATCGACATCCTGGCCGGGATCGAGGGGACGGACACGCTGCAGGGTGAGGGCGGCAACGACTTCCTCATCGGCGGCCCGGACGGCGACGTGATCGACGGCGGGGCCGACTTCGACACGGCGACGTACTCGGAGTCCCCGGTCGGGGTGAACGCGAACCTCACCGTCGGCACGGGGACGGCCGGCAACGCGGCCGGGGACACGTTCACCTCGGTGGAGGCCTTGGTGGGCAGCCAGTACAACGACAAGCTCAAGGGCGATGCGGGCGACAACACCCTCGAGGGCAACGACGGCGACGACACGCTGACCGGCCTGGCGGGCACCGACACGTTCGACGGGGGCCCCGGTACGAACACGTGCGACGACGTGGCCGGGGAGACCGCGGTCAACTGCGAGATCTGACCACCAGCGGCCCGGCTCGGGTGGCTCAGGCGCGTCCGGCGATGCGGCGGCCGATGATCATGCGCTGGACCTGGTTGGTCCCCTCCACGATCTGGAGGGCCTTGGCCTCCCGCATGTACCGCTCCACCGGGTACTCCTGCATGTAGCCGTAGCCGCCATGGAGCTGCACGGCATCGGTGGTCACCCGCATGGCCGTGTCGGACGCCATGAGCTTGGCCATCGATGCGCCGACCGTGAAGTCGCCGTTGGCGTCCCGGACCCGGGCCGCCTCCCGGTACAGGCGCCGCGACGCCTCGATGCCGGTGGCCATGTCCGCCAGCATGAACTGGAGTGCCTGGTTCTCGACGACGGGCCGGCCGAACTGCTCGCGTTCCCTCCCGAATGCGACCGCCGCGTCGAGGGCGGCCTGGGCCAGCCCGACCGAGCACGCCGCGACGCCCAAGCGTCCGCCGTCCAGCGCCGCCAGGGCCACCCGGAACCCGATCCCCTCCTCCCCCACCAGGTTCTCCGCGGGCACGCGGCATCCCTCGAACAGGAGCTCGCGCATGGGCGAGGAGTGCCAGCCCATCTTCTCCTCGAGCTTCCCGAATTCGAACCCGTCCCAGCCCTTCTCGACGACGAACGCGGAGATCCCCTCGGGACCGGCCCCACCGGTCCGGGCCATCACGAGGTAGGCCTCCGCCTCACCGGCATGGCTGATGAACCGCTTCGAGCCTCGCAGCACGAAGGCGTCACCATGGCCGTCGCCGGCCCGCTCGGCCCGGGTCCGCAGCGACGCCGCGTCCGAGCCCGACGAGGCCTCCGACAGCGCGTACGCCCCCAGCCACTCGCCGGCGAACAGCCGGGGCAGGTAGCGCTCCTTCAGCGATTCGGAACCGAACTCGTGGATCCCGAACGCGCACAGGTGGTGCACGGAGAGCCCGATCCCCAGGGCGAGGTACCCGCGGGCCACTTCCTCCAGGACCGCCAGGTACAGCAGATAGGACTGCCCCCCGCCCCCGTACCGTTCGTCGTACGGGATCCCGGTGAGCCCCATCTCCCCGAGCTCGGCGAACAGCTCGCGGGGGAACTGCTTCTTCTCCTCGTAGGACGCGGCGGACGGCGCGGCCCGGTCGTCGGCCCACCGCCGGACCATGCCGACGAGCTCGCGTTCGTCGGCGGTGAGTCCGAAGTCCCTGTCCACGAACCCGAAGCGTAGCAGCGCGCCCGGTTATCCTGTCTCGTCATGCGCCTGTACAACTCCCTGTCCCGGCAGGTCGAGGAGGTCAAGCCGGTCGACAGGCGGACGGTGAAGATGTACTCCTGCGGCCCCACCGTCTACCGGTACATCCACATCGGGAACATGCGCTCGTTCATGCTCGGCGACCTCATCCGCCGCGCCCTGCGGTTCGAAGGGCAGACGGTTCGCTGGATCATGAACATCACCGACGTGGGGCACATGACCGACGACGTCACCGACACCGGCCGGGACAAGATGGAGCTGGCCGAGGCGGACGAGGGGCTCTCCGCCGAGCAGATCGCGGAGAAGTACACCCAGGCGTTCCTGGCAGACGCCGACCTGCTGAACATCGAGCGGGCCGACCTCTACCCGAGGGCCACGGCGCACATCGCCGAGATGATCGAGATCATCAAGGTGCTGATCGAGAAGGGCCACGCCTACGAGGTGCACGGCACGGTCTACTACGACGTCACCTCGTTCCCGGGCTACGGCAAGCTCTCCGGGAACACCCTCGACGCGTTGCGCAGCGGACACCGCCAGGACCTCGAGGTCGACCCGCACAAGCGGCACCCCGGCGACTTCGCGCTGTGGAAGAAGGCCGGGCCCGGACGGCGGATGAGATGGCCCAGCCCCTGGGGCGAGGGGTTCCCCGGCTGGCACATCGAGTGCTCGGCCATGTCCATCAAGCACCTCGGGGACCGCTTCGACATCCACACCGGGGGCAACGACAACAAGTTCCCCCACCACGAGGACGAGATCGCCCAGTCCGAGGCCTATGCCGGGCACCCGGTGGTCTCCATCTGGGTGCACGGCGGGTTCCTCCAGATGGCCGGGCAGAAGATGGCGAAGTCGGCCCGGAACATCTACCGGGTCACCGACCTGGCGGACCAGGGCATCGATCCCCTGGCCTACCGCCTGCTGTGCCTCGGCACGCGGTACCGCAGCGAGATGGACTTCAGCTGGGAGTCGCTGGAGGGATCCCAGCACCGGCTGGCGACCTATCGCCGCCGGATGGCCGATTGGGCGGAGGCTCCCCGGCCGGACCCGCCGTCCGAGGAGGCGCGGGACCTCGACCGGCGGTTCCGCGACGCCGTGTCCGACGACCTGGACATGCCCCAGGCGCTGGTGGTCCTGAACGAGGCCGTGTCGTCGGCGATCCCGGACGGAGACAGGTACGCGCTGCTGGCATCGTGGGACGGGGTGCTCGGCCTGGACCTCGAACGGCGGGCCCGCGGCGACACGGCGCTGCCCGCGGAGGTCGCGGACCTGGTGCGGGAACGGGACGAGGCCAGGGCGGCCCGGGACTTCGCGCGCTCGGACGCCCTCCGGGCCCGGCTCATCGAGATGGGCTACGAGGTCATGGACACCGCGGAGGGGACGAAGGTCAGGAGGGTGACGTGATGGCGGCCTCGATCGTGGCCTCCACCACCCCGGCGTCCTGCTTGCTCCGAACCGGCCCGACGGCCGGCAGGGTGACGCCGGCGGCGCGGTAGTCCTCCACCTTCGCCCGCACCACCTCGGGCGTCCCCACCCCGGCGAACTCGTCCACGAACCGGTCGTCCAGCGCCTTCAGCGCCGCCGGGACGTCCCCGGCCGCCAGGCGCTCGTCGAACGCCGCGAGCGCGTCCGGGTGGGCCGCCTGGACCTCCTTCCGGTAGAAGGGCAGGTTCATGTACGGGAAGGCCTGGGACCGGAAGGCGTTCCGAGCGGCCTCGACGTCATCGGTCGCGGCGACCGGCACGGCTGCCAGGACCTCGAACTCCTCCGGGGACCGGCCGTGCTCGGCCAGGGCCTGGTCCAGGATGGGGCGGATGGTCTCCCGGACGTGGCGGGGCGAGCACATCCACAGCACCACGCCGTCGGCCAGCTCCGCCGCGGCCCGGAGCATCCGCGGCCCCATGGCCGCCCACAGGATCGGGAGGTCTTTCCGGGCCCCGTAGCGGATGAACGAGAACCGCGACTCGTAGTGGCGCCCCCGGAGCTCGCCCCCGCCTTCCCGGAGGATCAGCCGCAGGATGCGCGTGTACTCGCTGATTCGCCCCACCGGGTCGTCCAGGGTCAGTCCGTACCACCCCTCCACGGTCACCTTGTGGCTGACGCCGACGCCCAGGCGAAGCCGGCCGCCCGTCGTCTCGTCCAGCGTGGCCGCCTCCATCGCCAGCAGGGCCGGGTGCCGGAGCATGAACGGCACCACGCCCGTCCCGAGGCCGATGCGCTCGGTGGCGTGGCCGTAGTGCGCGAGGACCTGGAGGGGCTCTCGGGTCGCGATGTGGGTGACCCACACGCTGTCGTAGCCGAGGGACTCGGCAAGGCGGACCCGCTCGACGGCCTCGGGGAGGGAGCGTCCGGGATCCAGGAACAGGGAGAGCCGCACGGCGCGCCATGGTAGCCCCGAAACGCCGAGGAGCGCGCCCCCCGGGGGGCGCGCTCCTCGTGTGCTGCCTGGTACTTCGAGCCTTACGGCTCCCGCTGGACCGGCGAGGAGTAGTACACGTCCTCCTCCACCGTCCCGTTCAGGCCGCGGGTGTCTGCCCACACGATGATGGGCTGGCCGTTCTGGTAGCCGCCCCGCGAGTCGTGGGCGAGCCACATGTAGTCACCCAGGAAGCCCGCCTGGGCCGGGTTGTTCCCCGGGACCAGGTTCGGCATCGACCCCGTGGTGATCCGGGTGGCCGTGACGCTCCCCAGGCTGTGGGCGAGCGGGCTGGCGATCCGGAGCCACGTGATGTCGTTGCACCCGCTGAACTCGCAGCCGTAGTGGCGGTCGTAGAACGCCACGTCCAGGAACGTGCCGTCCGCCTTCACCTGGCTGCCGGGCTGCCACTGGGCCGTCTGCCCGTACGGAGCAACAGCCGTAAGGTTCGTCACCGGGCTCCACGTGGCCCCGCCGTTCGTGGACGTCGCGTACAGGACGTCCTGGTCACAGGGCGGGACCGCCGTGGCGGCGGAACCGAGCGGGTTGCAGTTCGAGCTGATGTTCCGGCTGTCCGAGAACACCGTGTACAGGTTGTTCGCGTTGTCCACCGAGATCGAGATGAAGGTCTCGTCCGGGGTCCGGTACCCGTTCGGCGGGATGCACTGGCGGCCGGACGGGCAGCCCTGCGGGGAGGGACCGAACGGCATGAGGTCGAACGTGGTCGACACCTTGACCGGCCCCGTCCAGTTCCCCGAGCTCGAGCAGTCCAGCCCCGCGAGGCACTTCACGAACAGCACCTGGTTGATCCCGAGGTCCGGGGTGTTCCCGTTGAAGAACGACACGTAGATGTTGCCGTCGGTCCCGACGACCGGGAACGATCCCTGGTCCTGGTCGCAGGCGTTCGGGTTCACCTGGCCGCTGAACGCGGTGCAGTCCGGGCTGGCGCCGGAGATCTCCGCCGCCGCCGACCACGTCGCTCCGCCGTCGGTGGACTGGCTGAAGAAGATGGGGCTGTCGCCCCCCACGCCCGCGCCGGTGCACGCGTTGAACCGCGTCCACGTGGCGTAGACGTTGTTGGCCTTCGAGCTGGCGGGGTGTGCATCCGCGACGATGAACTCCTTGTCGTTGAAGATGCACGTCCCATCGTCGTTGGCGACGACCCCCGGCGGGTTGTCCAGGTAGGTCTGGAACGGACCTGCCGCCGTGCTGGGCGTGTGGTAGAAGGCCCCGCCGATGGGCGCGTTGGACTTCTCCACCAGGAATGCGTTCGGGTTGGCGAAGACGTCGAACAGGATGCCTCCGATGTACGCGTTCCCACTGGCGTCGAACGTCGCCGTGGGGTCGGAGCACGCGTCGAAGGTGTGCCCGTCGGTGCCGGGGAACTGCCAGAACGGCGGGAGCTGGTCACCCCACTGCACGCCGTGGTTGAACGTCCAGTCGTAGCCGCAGTGGTTGAACCCGATGCGGCTGTCGTTCTGGCCGGCGACGAGGTTGAGCGAGTTGAGCGGGTTGGCCACGATCGTCTCTTCAGCCTGCCGTCGCCGCGAACAGTCCTGGTTCACCCGGACGTTCGTGATGGAGCCGTTCGTGAACGTGCGCTGACAACCCTGCGTGTTGGTGGCCGGCGGTAGAGCAGGAGCCGCCCCCTTCGCGCCGGCCGCTACGACCCGCCGGTCGATCACACCGGTCCCCTGGAGCAGGGCGTAGGTGGTGCCTCCCGACAGGTGAGCCCGGAATGGCCACTTGGCGACCCCGAGCTCGGCCCGGAGGGCCGCCCGGAGGACCTTGTTCTTGACGTGCGGTGCCCTCACGCCATTTCGTGCATTGGCCGAGAACACTACGGCGCCGACCATTGTCGCCGTTATCGCGAGCGCCACGACGAGGCGCACACGTGCTCGCATGCCCTTCCCCCCTTCACTTGGTGGACGATTCGGGCCGGAGCCTACCTTTGCGTCGTGCTGGGGCGCAAGACCTCGGCCTGGCCGAACCGCTACGCGAGCCCCAGGCCCTTCGCCACGTTCGTCCGCAGGATCTCGCTGGTCCCCTCGTACAGGCGCATGGCCCGGACGTCCCGGTACCACGTCTCCAGGCCGAGCTCGGTCATGAACCCGTTCCCGCCGTGCACCTGGATGGCCCGGTCCGCGACCCGCCCGACCATCTCGGTGGCCACGAGCTTGGCCAGCGCGCCTTCCTTGCGACCGTCGGAGCCGTCGTCGATGTCCGCCGCGGCCTTGTACACGAGCAGGCGAGCCTGCTCCAGCTCTGCGTAGGAGTCGACCAGCATCCCCTGGACGTACTGGTTGTTGCCGATGACCCGTCCGAAGGCCTCCCGCGACTTCGCGTACTCCAGCGACCGGTCCAGCAGGTGCCGGGCGATCCCGAGAGCGCTGGCGGCGATCTGGAGCCGCGCCCCGTTGATGGCCCGGGCCGCCGAATAGAACCCGTACCCCGCCTTCCCCAGCACGTTCTCGGCGGGGACCTCGCAGTCGGAGAAGGTCAGCTCGGCCGGATTCTGAAAGGGCGACATGGTGCGCTGGATCCGGGTGACCTCGAACCCCGGCGTGTCCCTGTCGACGAAGAACGCCGTGATGCCGCCCCGGGCCCGCTTGTCGGGATCGGTCAGCGCGAACACCAGCGCGAAGTCGGCCTGGTCGCCGCCGGTGATGAAGTGCTTGCGCCCCGACACGATCCAGGACCCGTTCGTCCGGATGGCCTTCGTCTGGATGGCCGTGGCGTCGGAGCCGGCGCTCGGCTCGGTGAGGGCGAAGCACGTCACCTTCTCGGCCCGCATGAGCGGATCGAGGTAGCGCGCCCGCTGGTCCGGCGTGCAGTCCAGGTAGATCGGCGTGGGCCCGGTGACCACCGGGAAGATCGACTCGAACTGGGCGAGCAGGAGCCCGTGGCGGTACCCCTCCTCGTGCAGGAGGACCTGCCCGAGGTAGGACAGGCCCCCTCCCCCGACCTCCTCCGGCATGTGCAGGGTCCAGAACCCCAGCTCGGCGGAGCGCTTCCGGAGCTCCAGGCGTTCCTGTCCGGCCCCCTCGAACGTGCCGGTCTCCTGGATCTCCTGGCGGTGGCGTTCCTCCCGGGGGCGGATCTCGCGGTCGATGAAGTCCCGGAGGGTGCTGCGGAGCTCCAGGATCTCCTCGGGGATGTTCAGCAGCGGCACGGCGCTCCTCCTCGTGGCGAAAACCTACCGGCGCGTAGGTTACTCGTCGGTAAGTCTACCCTCAAGGGGGGAGACACACCCGGTGGCCGTCA
>WNGA01014822.1_pt1 | contig 19142 bp, 20 predicted proteins | sample 5400061 | NCBI WGS metagenome assembly WNGA01 (sample SAMN13153366, study PRJNA577476) | soil metagenome | isolation source: 100 cm soil or saprolite under grassland replicate 2 | place: USA:California | collected 2016-06-15 | reverse complement strand
ACCAGCACCTGAAGAACGTCGAGTCCCGCGACTTCGGTGTCTTCGAGGATCTGTCCTCACTCACCATGCCAAAGCTGCGTGCCGTGTAACGTGCCACGGGCCTACGCGGGGAGCGCGGCGGTGAGGGCGTCGGCGATCCAGCGGCCGTAGCGCTTGGCGAACCACTTCCGTTCGATGACCGGGATAAGGCGAGCACATGGATGCTCTCGACCTCGTACCTGACCTCAACTCCCAGGACGACGACGGCTTCGGCTGGTCGACGCTCGCCGACGCGACCGCCCCCGAGCGGATCCGGCCGGGAGCGATGTGCCTCGCCGGGAACCGTCATGGCCAGGCGGTGGTCAGGATCGTCGCCCACGCCGAATGATCGGCACGCAACAGCTCACCCGCCGCCGAACCCAGGAGGATGACCGATGAACAAGGCAGCCTCCGTCCAGACCGTCAACACCGACCAAGCCGCCGCGTGGAACGGCGACGAGGGACGCAACTGGACCGAACACGCCGATCAATACAACCGCGCGACGCAGCGACACCGGCAGCGGCTGCTCGACGCCAACCTGTTCAACCCGGGCGACGTCGCTCTCGACATCGGATGCGGAACCGGCAAGGCCGCACGCGACGTCGCCCGCATCGTCACCGACGGGAGCGTCGTAGGGATCGATCTGTCAGCACAGATGCTCGAGCTGGCCGAGCACCTCGCGGAAGCCGAGGGTCTTGCCAACGTCACCTTCGTCCAAGGCGACGTGCAAGTCCATCCCTTCGATTCCGGAAGCTTCGATGTAGCCATCAGCAGCTTCGGCGCCATGTTCTTCGACGATGCCCACGCCGCGTTCGCCAACATCGGCCAGGCTCTCCGACCGGGCGGACAGTTGGCGCTGCTCACCTGGCAAGACCTGCGCAACAACGACTGGCTCATGACGCTCCGCGAGGTGTTCGCGATGGGACGGACGGTCCCCTTCCCACCCCCGGCTGCACCGACGCCCTTCTCGCTCGCCGACCCCGACCGCGTCCACACGCTGCTCGCAGCGGCAGGCTACGACGGCATCACGCTCACGGCGTTCAACGAGCCGTACCACTTCGGGGACACGGCCGATGACGCGCTCGCGTTCGCGCGAACGATGGGCATCGTCCGGGGCCTCACGGACGAGTTGAACGACGACCAAGTTGAAGCCGGCTTTCGCGAACTCCGCGACGTCTTCGTCGCGTGCACACGACCCGACGGTGTCCTCCTCGACTCCGCCGCGTGGCTCGTGACCGCTCACCGTTGACCCGAGACACGGGTTCGGATTCGGAGTCCGCGACCCCGGGATCTGTTCGGCTGCCTGCGACGAGCGGGCGAGCGCTCGGGTCAGGTCGTGCCCGAGGGAGAAGGGCAGGTTCGTCTCCGGCTCGTACGCGGAGACCGCAACCCGATCGGCGTCCCTCGAGGCGTTCTTTCTCGTCCATACCGGCTCGACGCGCGAGTTGTCCGGCGTGTACGGAGAGGACAACACCCGCGAGGTGCCGCGGCGAGCAAGGCGAAAGCGGCACATCTGGAGCTGGATCGACAACCTCGAGATTCAGAGCGCTGACGTCGACCACCTCGTCATCGCACCAGCCGGGATCTACGCCATCGACAGCAAGTGGCACACCACCGACCTCACCAGCGCCGTTCTCCACACCGGTGCGGCAGCAGCCCGTGCCGCAGCACGGCGAGCAAGCCTCATACTGCGCTCCGAGCGCCTCCAAGTACTCGATGCGCAGCCGCTAGTGGTCGTCTGGGGCCGCGGTCAAGGCGACCTGCCTGAAGGAGGATGTGTCATCGACGGAGTACTGTTCGTCAAGGGATCAGGCCTACGCAACTGGTTGGCACAATGCTCCTCCGGTGCCATCAGCAATGAGCACGCCAACGAGGCATCGAAGAAGCTACGGCAGTTCAAGGCCCGCGTGGATCCGACCCGACGTGTACGAACCGGGTAACCAGAGTCGGTTAGCGCGTGGACGCAGTTCGGGGGATGGGCCTGTGGATGGAGCCGACCGCCCGCAAACGCCCGCCTGTTGAGTAAGCGTCTGGACCGATCACGCAGCTTGCCCCAGCGCCGGGAGGGCCGGGAGGGCCGGTACGCCAGGCTCCGCGCATTGGCCCCCGTAGCTCAGGGGATAGAGCAGTGGTTTCCTAAACCATGTGTCGCAGGTTCGATTCCTGCCGGGGGCACCTTCTGGCGGCGGCTAATGCGGTCGCCGCGCGGGGCTACGGTCCTAACCTCTAGCCATGACTCTGTGGACGCCGCCAGGCGCCGATCTTGGCCAACACGCCGGGCCGAGGGCCGACGGGCGCATGGTGCACTTCATCGGCGGTATGGACGCACAAGGCCGACCACTGCCGATGACATTTCGACGCCTCAAGAAACAGCCCGTGAGATGTTCGCGCACGGGTTCTTCCTGCTCGTGGGCACTCAATGCGGTTGAAGCCGCGCTGAAGCTGCGGCTGGAGCAGCAGGGCTCATTCTGGAGCCTGATCTCGTCACCGCGGCCGAGGACGGCGGCATTCTGCGCCCTGGTGCCGGCGAGGCGCTCCACGCCGGTCGCGACATTCGGAACGGGTTCGTGCACGAGGGGACCCAGCCTGTTTGGACCTTCGGGATGGCGGACCAAGCTCTGCGGACGCCACACGCCATCGTGGCCGAGTTGTATCCCGACGCGTCTGAGGCGGAGCTGCGGTCGGAATGACCGCTGGTGATTCACGCAGCTCAGTTCTTGGAGGCCTGTTCCTCGGGCTCGGCCTCGGCCTTCTCGGTGGCGCTGCCGACGCCGGAGGGGGCGGTGCTGCCGGGGTCGCGGGTGGTGAGGTTGCCGACCCGGAGAACCTCGCCGTTGCGGACGTACCAGGTGGTGCCGTCCTCGCCCCGCAGGGTGGTGATTCGCAGGCCGACCGACACCACGACGCCGGTCGCCTTCTCCATGTCGATCAGGTCGCCCACGCCGTACTGGTCCTCGAAGATCATGAATATGCCGGCCAGGAAGTCCTTCACCAGCGTCTGCGCGCCGAAGCCGAGCGCAACGCCGATGATGCTCGCCGACGCCACCACCGGCAGGATGTTGAAGCCGAGCTCGGCCAGCACCATCACCACCAGGACGGCGGTCAGAACGATCGTCACCGCGCTGCACAGCAGCGACGCGATGGTCTCCGCCCGCTGGGCCCGCCGCTCGCTCGCCAGGGTGTTCTCCACGAACTCCTGACCGCGCCGCGATCTCGCCAGCACACCGGCGACGGCACCGTTCCCGGTCCGGCGGGCGAACCGGCGGATCCCCTTGTGCAGCAGCCAGCGCAGCACGAAGAATCCGATGATCAGGCCCGCGATCCGGGCTGGAACCGTGATGATCTGATCGGTCACCTCGAGCTTGCCGTCGTTGCCCATCCGGAAGAACGTCGGGAACTCCGCGGGCAGGGAGAGCAGGGGGTGACTGATCACGGACGCAAGGTAACTGGTCAGAATAGGCATCTCGCCGCCCGATCATAGTCAGGCTCGCAAGGGAGATCGAACGCATGTCCAGCCGGCTGGATGACGAGCTGTCCAGGCTCGTGAGTGCCGGTGTGCTGCGCCAGTACCAGGCCGATTCCCTGCGGGACGCCGCCGACGCCGAGGTCGAAGCCGCCTTGGCCGGCCGGGCTCAGCCGCCGCCGGAACCACCTGCCAAGCCCAAGCCGCCGCCCACCGCGACTCATTCGAGCGCGCTGATCGAGGTGCTCGGCTACGTCGGTGGAGCGTTGCTCCTCGGCGCGGTCGCACTGCTCACCGTCGCGAACTGGGGTGAGATGGGCCGTGCCGCACGCGTGACGACCGGAACCAGCGCCGCCGTCATCATGCTCGGCGCCGCCGCGGTCCTTGCACTGCTGCACCGCCGCGAGCAGCTCAGTTCGGCCCTGGCGTCGCTGGGCTGCTGTGTGGCCGGATTCGCGACGTACGTCGCTGTCGAGGGCGCGGCAGGTCGTGTCGTCGGGGTCGTGGTGGCACTCGTTCTGGCCGGGCTCGGGTTGTGGTGGCTGGCCGGCTCTTCGTTGCTGGTGGCAACGTTCGGGATCCTCGGCGTCGGTGTGCTGGTCATCACAGCGGATGTCCTGACTCCGGACACCGGTTCGGCGACCAACACCGCGGGCATCGCCGGTACCGGGTTCATCCTGGTCGCGTTCGTGATGGCGATGCTCGGGCTGGTCCGGGACCAGGTCACCGCGTGGTCCCTGGCCGGTGCCGCGATGTTCAGCTCGTCCATCTGCTGGCTGGTCCAGGAGCGCGGCGAGATCATGGCGCTGGTCGTCGGCACCGCCGGTCCGGCCGCCCTGCTCTTCGCGTACGGTCGCCGGCGTTCGTCGACGTACGCGGTGGTCGGCTGCGCCATCCTGCTGGTCATCTGGCCGACTGCGCTCTACCAGCTCACCGACAACCTTGCCGGGGTTGGTGTCGGCCTGGTCATTGCCAGTGGGGTGCTGCTGGTCGCCGTACTGCTGCTCAGTCGGCGTCGCGCGAACGAGTAATCCGGCGCGCGGCGTTACGCGTTCGTACTGCTCATGCGGCAGACTCGCTGACGTGACTGCTCCTACTCCGGCCCTTGTCGAGCTAGCGGTTGCCCATGGCGTGGCGACGGAGTACTGGAACTGGCAGGGCGAGCATGTGATCGTCTCCAGCGAGGTGGTGTCCGCCGTACTCGCGGCACTCGGTGTGGACGCCTCCACGCCGGAGAAGGCGGCCGAGGCGCTGGCAGATCACCAGCAGGGGCGCTGGCGTCGTACGCTGCCTCCCACTCTGGTGACGCGCGAGGGCTGGACGCCGTGGTTCGCCGTACACCTGCCGCACGGGTCCACCGCCGAGGCGTGGGTCGACCTGGAGGATGGCGCGCACCGGCGCGACATCGTCCAGCAGAACCGCTGGGTCGAGCCGGAGTGGGTCGACGGCGTGCAGATCGGTGAGGCGACGTTCCAGCTGCCGGGCGACCTGCCGCTCGGGTACCACCGGCTCTGTGCCCGGATCGGCGGCAACCCGGAGATCTCGGTCAGCACGCTGATCGTCACCCCGCGCAAGCTGGAGCCGGAGAGGCTGCACCGCACCTGGGGCTGGGTGCTGCAGCTGTACTCGGTCCGCTCACGTCGCTCCTGGGGTATCGGAGACCTGCACGACCTGGGCGACCTCGCCGCCTGGTCCGCCCACGACCTGGGCGCCGGGTTCGTACTGGTGAATCCGCTGCACGCTGCGGAGACCGCTGGCCGGATGGAGCCCTCGCCGTACCTGCCGGCCTCGCGGCGCTTCGGCAACCCGATCTACCTCCGTATCGAGGACATCGACGAGTACGGCGACCTCGCGCCGGCCGAGCGGGATCGGGTCCGAACCCTCAGCCTGCAGGCCCGGGCACTGAGCGAGGATCCGACCGCGCTCGATCGGGACATGGTGTGGGCCGCCAAGCGGGAGGCGCTGCAGTTGCTGTTCGGTGTCCGGCCGTCGATCGGCCGGATAGCGGAGTACGGCGCCTACTGCGATCGCGAGAGCCAGGGGCTCATCGACTTCGCCACCTGGGCCGCGATCTCCGACGTACACGGTCCGGAGTGGAGCAAGTGGCTCGGGCGTACTCAGGCCCGGGCGAAGGCGGCCGGCATGTCGTTGGGCGTCGTACACGACCTGGCTGTCGGTGTGCACCCGGACGGTGCGGACGCGTGGGCGCTGCAGGACGTGCTCGCGGCGGGCATCCACGTGGGCGCGCCGCCGGACGCGTTCAACCAGCAGGGGCAGGACTGGTCGCAGCCGCCGTGGCGCCCGAACGCCTTGGCCGAGACCGGGTACGCCGCCTGGCGGGACCTCGTTCGCGCGGTGATGCGGCACGGTGGTGGGCTGCGGATCGACCACATCCTCGGCATGTTCCGGCTGTGGTGGGTGACATCGCCGGAGCGCCCGACCGAGGGCACGTATGTCCGCTACGACCACGAGGCACTGATCGGCATCCTCGTACTCGAGGCGGCCCGCGCCGGTGTGACCGTGGTCGGGGAAGACCTCGGCACGGTCGAGCCGTGGGTGCGCGACTACCTGACCGAGCGCGGCATCCTCGGTACGTCGGTGCTGTGGTTCGAGCGGGACTCCCACGGCGCCCCGCTGGCGCCAGAGCGCTGGCGTGAGCTGTGCCTGGCGACCGTGACCACGCACGACCTGCCGCCGACGGCCGGCTACCTCGCCGGGGACCACGTCGACCTACGCAACCAGCTCGGCCTGCTGACCAGGCCGCTCGCCGAAGAGCTCGAGGTCGACGAGGCCGAGCGGGACTCCTGGCTCCACGCATTGCGTGAGCGGCACCTGCTGAGAGACACCGACGGCGACGTCGAACGCATCGTCGAAGCCCTTCATCAGTATGTCGCCCACACTCCGGCGAAGCTGGTTGGTGTGGCATTGACCGATGCCGTGGGAGAGCGTCGTACGCAGAACCAACCGGGCACCACCGACGAGTACCCGAACTGGCGGGTGCCGCTGGGCGGTCCGGACGGCTTGCCATTGCTTCTCGAAGACCTGCCCAACAATCAGCGCCTTCGGCGTCTGATCGGTGCGCTCACGATCTGACGGTTGTTCGTTTCTGATCCACCGCGAGGTTTCGTCAATTTCCTTCGCGGGAAGTTCACTCTGTGAAATATCCGCCCCATATTTCGAGGAGTGTCCCGATGAGGACAGTGCTCCGTCGTGTTCTCGTCCCCGTCCTCGCCGTCATCGCCGGGCTGCTGCCCGGTGTGATAGCCGTCGAGCAGGCCTCGGCGCTGACCAAGCTGACGCATTCGCAGGCCGCCGCGATCTTCCGTGCGGCCGGCATCACCTGGTCGTCCAGCGGCAACTGCTCCGACTGGAACAACCCGACCTGCACGTCCTTCACGAACATCAACGACAGCACCGTGTACGGCGTACGCACGCTGAAGCAGGCGAGTGGCTGCGCGGTGAACATCACCGGCGGCACCGAGGTCGGCCACGCCAGCGGTACCTACAGCCACCGCAACGGCTACAAGGTCGACATCTCGAAGTACACCTGCGTGGGCAACTACATCCACAACACCTTCACCAGGATCGCCAACCGCGGTGACGGCGCCGCCCAGTGGCGGTCCGCCTCCGGCAACATCTACGCGGACGAGGGAAGTCACTGGGACATCACGTATTACAACTGCGGCGGCTGCTAGTCGCGTTGCTCGCGTTCACTCCAGGTGAGGCCCTGGAGTGGACGCGAGGGCGGGGGACTACGCTCTGACATGTGATCGCTCAGCTCTCCGGCCACACCGTCTTGGTGTTCGCCGGCATCCCCGCACTGGTCGTCGCGGTGGTGGCGCTCCTCGTCTTCGCGCCTTCGATCGCGCACGGACCGCGCTACCGCCCAGGGCTGTCCTGGTGGGCCCCGCCGGTCTGGATCAACGGCCCGACCGCCACCAAGCCCGACCCCGCTCATCTGCCCGAGCTGCCCGGTGCGCCGGGGACCACCGCGAGCGCCGGCACCGGCGTCGCCCGTTCGACCGGAGGCGCAAGTGCCAGCTGGTGACGCATTCACCCCTGACCAGCTCTACGACATCGAGAAGGCGGTCCGGCACGCCGAGGAGGTCTCCGGCCTGCACTTCTCCGTGTACGTCGGCGGTGCGGACTCCGAGACCCGCCCGTTCGCGCTGGAGCTGCTGAACGAGCTGAACGACCCGGACCACACTGTCCTGGTGTACGTCGACCCGGCCGGACGTCGGCTGGAGATCGTCACCGGCGCCCTCGCCAAGCGGCAGCTCTCGGATGCGTCGGCCGGTCTGGCGGCGCTGACCATGCAGACCTCGTTCGCCACCGGGGACCTGACCGGCGGTCTCGTCACCGCGAAGCGATGGCTGGAACCGCGCATCAACGGCTGGGCACGCGGCAACGCGGTCTTCGCCGTTGCAGACGCGACCACCGACTACGTGCTCGCCACAGTCTCGGTCCGCGACGTCAACCGAGTACCTGACCAGGCGGTCGTCGCCTACTGGGTCAGCCCCGCTGCACGGGGTCGCGGCCTCGCGGCGCGCGCACTGGACGCGGCTGCGCGCTGGGCCTTCGCATCAAACGGCCTAGGTCTGCATCGCCTGTCGTTGGACCATGCACTGGTCAACGAAGGCTCATGTCGCGTGGCGACTCGGGCCGGCTTCCAGCTGGAGGGCGTCATGCGGGACTACTACGTCGAGGTCACCGGCGAGCGGCACGACTCGCATCTCCACGCCCGCTTGGCAACCGATCAGCTCCCGGCGACCGCCGGTTCGTAGGTCGGGCACGCGGGACTGTTGTACGCGCGCTGGGTCTTCGGGGCGGAGCACAGGTTCTCCATCTGCTGCGACGTCATACCCGGACCGAGGTAGAGCACCCAGGTGCCGGTGATCGGCTCCAGCGAACTGTTCGCGATCCCTGGGTACTGCCCGTCGACGAGCATCGCCTTCGCCGGCACACCCGCCGCGATCAGCTTGGCTGCCGCACCCTTCGCGAGTTGGTCAGCCTGCATCCCGACGTCGGTCGGGTACTTGTCGAGGACCGCGATCCACTGCCCGCGCTTGAACACCGGCGACTCCGGGCCGGTGTTGACCGGTGCGCTCGTCTGGGCTTTCTGGACCGAGGCGCTGGTGGCCGGCGGTTGGCGATCCGCCTTCGAGGTGCTACCCGACGGCGCGGGGTCCGTGGTCGGCGTCGGCACACTCGGGGCCGCCGCGGCTGCTCCACCATTCGCTGCGGCCCCCACCCGCAAGCTGTCGTCGGTCGGCGGATACGTTGATGATCCTCTGGTTAGGATGAAGGCGACGACGGCTGCCACCGCGAGAGACGCCACGACCGCCGCACTGACTGCTCCGTGCGACCGGCGAGCTCTCGGTGGTCGTTCGTGACTCTGCCGGGAAGGGGGGTTCTGTTGTGTCCGGGCAGCCCGGGCGGGCGGCCTCCGGTGATCTGTCACGGCAAGGGTCCCTCCCCGGATGTCCCCTGTGGCGGATATTTCGGTGCAGCTTAAACCGAACCCACCAGTAAGTGAGTATCACTCACGTGATCAGAATCTCCTTGTACACAAGGGAATCGCGGCCCGCAGCCACGCGCTCACTATCCGCCGTCGAACGACCGTTTGATACTTACGGCCAGCGTTCGGGCTAGCACTCTAGGTCCCCGAAGGGATGCCGTCGTGTTTCGGCTGCGGGCGGGTGTCGAGGGCGTCGTCCAGCCAGGCGTCGACGTCGACGGCCGCGCCGAGGATGTGGTTCACGTACGACGCGCGCTCGTGGCTGAGCACCTCCAACTCCCAGACACAGGGCGCCGCGCCGATCGGGGCCGGGCGGAGGTCACCCACGTCCATCCCGCTGAAGATGCTCAACCGGGACTGGAAGTCCTTCGCCCGGCATCAGCGGCGTGACGGGGCGCGGGCGGTACGCCTCTGCGAGTCCGGTCAGCGCAACCGCTGCCGCACCGGCCAGGGCGGGGTCTGAAGCAGGCATCGAACCAGTCTTACCCCCGTCGGTTCCAAGACAACACTGTGGGTCCAACGCAACACCGCCGGTCTCGACAGAGGACCGGCGGTGTTGTCCAACAGTCAGCCGGCGTCGCGCGCCTGGGCTGCGAGTGCCCGGGTCAGGTCGGCCTGGGCCTCGCTGACGTAACGCAGAGTCGGAGCGTCCACGGACGAGGATTCCGCCGACAGCCAGGACGTGAGCGCGTCGAGGGTCGGTTGCTCCGGGAGGTGGCGCGGAGACAGGTAGACCAGGACGTTCTCGCCCATCGAGGAGCCGAGGCGGGTGTAGACGTCCTTGGCCGCGCTCAGGTACTTGTCGACGTACGGCCGAAGCAGGTCCTCCTGGCCCGGCTGCTGGAAGCCGAGGATGGTTCGGAACTGGGTCTCGTTCGGGGTGTCCCCGGACTCGACCGCGATCCGCCACGCCTCTTCCTTGGCCTCGGCGGTCGGCCGGGCGGCGCGAGCCTGCGCGGCCCGCTCCTGACCGGTGATCGTGGTGTCGCGGGTGAGCTCGTCGTCGATCTCGTCGGCGCCGATCCGGCCGAGCCGTGCCAGCGCGACGATCAACGTCCACCGCAGGTCGGTGTCGACCACCAAGCCTGACGGCAGGTCCCGGTCCTCGAGCCACGCTGCCAGCCGGTCGGCACCCGCGTCGGAGAAGACCCCGGAGCTGTAGGCCCGGGCGAAGGCCAGTTGGTGGTCGCTGCCCGGCTCGGCGTTGGCGAGCAGATCCGCCAGCGCCTGCTCGAACTGGGCCCGCAGAGCCGGCCGGTTCTCCGGCGCCGCGTACAGGTTGATCGCGCTCGTCGCCTGGGACAGCAGGGACCGTACGGCGGTCAGGTCCGTCTCGGCCTTGATACCGCGAAGCACGATGCCGACGTACTGGCTGGCCGGCATCTCGGCGTCGCGGGCCATGTCCCACGCCGCACCCCAGGCCAATGCCCTCGGCAACGATTCGGCGAGCTGGTCGATCGACTCGACCAGCGTGGCCCGGGACCGCTCGTCCAACCGGATCTTGGCGTAAGTGAGGTCGTCGTCGTTCAGCAGCACCAGGTCCGGCTGGGTCGCGCCGACGAGCTCGGCCAGCTCGGTGCGTGGCCCGTCGATGTCCACCTCGAACCGCTCGATCCGGACCAGACCTTCGCCCGTACGGCGGTACAACCCGACGGCCAGGCGGTGCGGACGCAGTACGGGGAACTGCTCCACCGCGGTCTGCTCGATCGCGAAAGCAGTGAACGCACCAGAGGCATCGACCTCGAAGTCGGCCCGCAGGGTGTTGACGCCCGCGGTCCGCAGCCAGCGCTCTGTCCAGTCGTCGAGGTCGCGCCCGGACGCCTTCTCCAGCGGCTTCAGCAGGTCGGTCAGCTCGGTGTTGCCGAACGCGTGGTCGGCGAAGTACTCCTTCAGCGCGGTGATGAAGGTGTCCTCACCGACGAACGCGACCAGTTGCCGCAGCGTGGACGCGCCCTTGGCGTAGGTGATGCCGTCGAAGTTCACCTCGACCGCGTGGAAGTCGACCATGTCGGCCGCGATCGGGTGCGTCGAGGGCAGCTGGTCCTGCCGGTAGGCCCAGTTCTTCCGCGCGTTGCAGAAGGTGGTCCACGCGCCGGCGTACTTGGTCGTCGCGACCGCCTGCGCCCAGTGACTGGCCCACTCGGCAAACGACTCGTTCAGCCACAGGTCGTCCCACCACGTCATCGTGACCAGGTCGCCGAACCACATGTGCGCGAGCTCGTGCAGCACCGTGTTCGCCCGGGCTTCCATCTCCGCGTGCGTCGTACGGCTGCGGAAGATGTACTCGTCCCGCAGTGTCACGCAGCCCGCGTTCTCCATCGCGCCCATGTTGTACTCCGGCACGAACGCCTGGTCGTACTTGTGGAACGGGTACGGCGTACCGAACGCCTTCTCGAACAGCTCGAAGCCCTGCTTGGTGACCTCGAACAGGTCCTCGGTGTCCAGCGCCTCCTTCAGCGACGGACGGCACAGCAGCGACAACGGGTAGCTGCCGTGCGGGCCCTCGTACACATCGGTGACGACGTGGTACGGCCCGGCCACGACAGCGGTGATGTACGTCGACATCCGCTCGGTCGGCGGGAACTCCCAGCGGGCCAGCTCCTCACCGTTCTCACCCTGGTACGGCGTGGGCTCGGGGCTGGGGGCGTTGGAGATGACGACCCAGCGGGCCGGCGCCGACACGGTGAAAGTGAAAGGGGCCTTGAGGTCCGGCTGCTCGAAGGTGGCGAACACCCGGCGGGCGTCCGGCACCTCGAACTGCGTGTAGAGGTAGGTCTCCTTGTCGGCCGGGTCGACCGAGCGGTGCAGCCCTTCACCTGTACGCGAATAGGTACAGTCCGCGACCACCGTCAGCTCGTTGCGCTCGGCCAGCTCGTCCAGCTGGATCCGGGCGCCGTCGTACACCGAGTCCGGGTCGAGCGCGCGGCCGTTCAGCGTCACCTCGCGGACCTTCTCCGCGATCAGGTCGGCGAAGGTGCTCGCGCTCGCGTCGGCGGCGAAGGTGATGGTGGTCACCGACCGGAAGGTCGGCGCGCCGCTCGGGGCATTGGTCAGGTCCAGCTCGATCGCGTAGCTGACGTCGCTGACCACGCCGGCACGGGTACGCGCCTCGTCGCGCGTCAGGTTGGTTCCAGGCATGTCGGCATCCTATGCACCGGCCCACCCGCTTCGCCGACGGTTTCCCCGCGATATCGGGGCATGGATACCAAACCGGTGCCTAATTGTTCGATTTTGTATGATGGTGAATATGACTGCCCTCGCCGATTTCTGGTTCGACCCGGCCTGCCCCTGGGCCTGGATGACGTCTCGCTGGATGCTCGAGGTCGAGCAGGTCCGGGACGTGAAGACGACTTGGCACGTGATGAGCCTCGCCGTCCTGAACGACGGCCGCGACGACCTACCCGAGAAGTACAAGCAAAACCTGGTCAACCTCTGGGGCCCGGTCCGGGTCCTGATCGCGGCCGAGCAGGCGCACGGCAACGAGGTCCTCCTGCCGCTCTACACCGCGCTCGGCAACCGCATCCACGTCGACGGCCGCGGGATCGGCGACGGTAAGGGTGACGTGGTGAAGGAGGCCCTCGCCGAGGTCGGCCTGCCGGCGTCGCTGATCGAGGCCGCCGACACCGACCGGTACGACGACGCCCTGAAGAAGTCGCACCACGCCGGCATCGACCTGGTCGGCATGGAGGTCGGTACGCCGGTCATCGCGGTGGAGGGCACCGCCTTCTTCGGGCCGGTCGTCACGCCAGCGCCGAAGGGCGAAGCGGCCGGCAAGCTCTGGGACGGCGTACGCCTGGTCGCCGGCACCGACGGCTTCTTCGAGATCAAGCGCACCCGGGACCGCGGCCCGATCTTCGACTGACCGCGGCGCTGACTGTGCCGGGCAGCTGACCATGGCCGGCGAGGCTGCCCGGCGTGCCGGACTGTCGGGAGGAGATGTAAGACTTCGGGCCATGCGCGTGCACATCGGCTCCGACCATGCCGGCTTCGAACTGAAGAACCACCTGGTCCAGCACCTCAAGGCTGCCGGACACGACGTCGTCGACCACGGCCCAGCTGTGTACGACGCTGTCGACGACTACCCGCCGTACTGCCTGCGGGCCGGTGAGGCCGTGGCAGGGGAGCCGGACAGCCTCGGCATCGTGGTCGGTGGCTCCGGCAACGGCGAGCAGATCGCGGCGAACAAGGTGAAGGGGGTCCGGGCGATCCTGGCCTGGAGCACCGACACCGCGCGGCTCGGGCGCGAGCACAACAATGCCAACGTGATCAGCGTCGGCGCGCGGATGCACTCGGAGGACGAGGCGACCGGGTTCGTCGAGACGTTCCTCGCCACCGACTACTCGGGGGAGGACCGGCACACTCGCCGGATCGACATGCTGACCGCTTACGAGTCGACGGGCAAGCTGCCGCCGTTGCCCTGATCCTCCGGCTCGTCGGTCTCGGTCGGCTTGGGTACGACCGGCCGGCGGTTGACCGGCTGGTGCGGTCGGGAGACGTCACGGGCCCGCATCGAGCGGCCGGTGCCGACCACTGCCGGAGTGGGCGGACCACTCCTACCCTTGGCTCCACCTGTAGTCCCCATAAGAGGAATGATGCCTGAAGGTCACACCCTGCACCGGCTGGCGCACGACGTCTGGGATGCGTTCGGCGGCCGTCCGGTCCAGGCGTCCAGCCCGCAGGGCCGGTTCGTGGACGGCGCCGCGCTGCTGAACGGCCACGTGCTGCGGCAGACCGAGGCCCACGGCAAGCACTTCCTCGCCGACTTCGAGGGCGCCGGCTGGCTGCACATCCACCTCGGCCTGATCGGCAAGATGGATTTCGGCTCGGCACCTATTCCGGAACCGGTCGGCCAGGTCCGTCTGCGCCTGCGGAACGAGACGTCGTACGCCGATCTGCGCGGAGCGACGGTGTGCGAGGTGCTGACCGACGGCGAACGCGAGGCGCTGATCGCCCGGCTCGGCCCGGACCCGCTGCGCGACGACGCCGATCCCGAACTGGCCTGGAAACGGATCCACCGCAGCAAGCTGCCGATCGGCCAGCTGCTGATGGATCAAGAGGTGCTGAGTGGTGTCGGCAACGTGTATCGCGCGGAGGTGCTGTTCCGGGCCAAGCTGCATCCGATGACGCGCGGCAACCTGGTCAAGAAGCGCGAGTGGCAGGGCATGTGGGACGACCTGCTCGAACTGATGAAGTACGGCGTCGAGACCGGCCGGATCGACACCGTCGCCGACGACCACACGCCTGAGGCGATGGGCCGCGACCCACGCCAGGACGACCACGGCGGCGAGGTGTACGTGTACCGCCGGCAGGGCCAGCGCTGCCACGTCTGCCACTCGGTCATCCGGACCGAGATCCTGGCCGGGCGCAACTTGTTCTGGTGTCCGAAATGCCAGCGCACAGGCCTCACTCGCAAGAGCTGACATTCATCGGTTGTGTTACGACCGGATGCGCGGACCAGCCGGTGCCGTTATCTTCTTCACACCATGAGAGGGAGCGGCGGTCTCGCTGAGGTACGACGGGTCGGCCGCCGGGCCGATGCGCTGGTCCGGCGTGCCCGCCGATCTCACCAGATGGCGTTCGCCGCGCTGCTGCTGATGTCGGTGGTCATCTCTGCCTGCAGCCTCGCGTGGCAAGCTCATGTCCCGGCGTCGGCGTTGGTCATCCCGCTGCTTCTGGGCGGACTGCTGCTGCGCTTCCGGCAGTTGGTCGCGCTGACGCTGATCACGGTCGCCTTCGGTTCGTACGTCGTGTTGTCGCGGCCGCCGGATCTGCCGAAGACGGGCTTCGTGCTGGTACTCGGGGTGGTCGGCTGGATCGTGATCGCCGGCGCGAAGGTGCGCAGCCGGCTCGGCGTGCCGGGTACGCGCGGCGAGTCGATGCTGATGGAACTGCGCGACACGCTCACCGCACAAGGTGAACTCCCGACACTGCCGCCCGGATGGCGGGCCGAGGTGGCGATCCGATCAGCTGGTGGGTCTTCGTTCTCCGGCGACTTCGTGGTGTCGACGACGCGCGACGACGTCCTCGAGGTTGCCCTGGTCGATGTCTCCGGCAAGGGAATCGATGCCGGGACCCGGGCGCTGCTGTTGTCCGGCGCGTTCGGTGGGCTGCTGGGCGTCGTACCGGTGCAGGATTTCCTGCCGTCGGCGAACCGCTACCTGCGGCGCCAGGACTGGGACGACGACTTCGCCACCGTGGTGCATGTCGCGGTCGACCTGAAGACGGGGGATTTCGACGTACGGACGGCTGGTCATCCGCCGGCGATCCAGTTCGATGCGTGGTCCGGGCGATGGCAGACGCGGGACGCGGACGGACCGTTGCTCGGGTTGATGGAGGCGCCGGATTTCAAGGCGAACCGCGGGCAGCTGAAATTCGGTGATGCCCTGTTCCTCTACAGCGACGGGATGGTCGAGACGCCGCGGCGCGACATCGGCCGTGGTACCGACCGGCTGGTCGGGCACGCGGAACGCCTTGTCGCACAGGGTTTCCAGGGCGGTGCCGCGGAACTCGTGGCCGCGGCCGGCGGTCCGGGCGACGACTCCGCGATCGTCATCATCCACCGCATGACCCATGCCTGACACCATCCACCCGATGACCCATGGCTGACGCTCCCTCGATGGCGTACCGTGCTCGCTCGTGACGATCGATGGGCTGGGCGACTTCGACCCGGGTGTTTCGTTCGAGGATCTGGTCGCGATGATGCCGGACGCGGTCCGCGAGGTGTTCCCGCCGACCCGCTGGCAGTTGGACAAGTTGCGGGCCCTCGACCTCAAGGTCGAACCGGTCGAGATCGCCGACCTCGTCTGGATCTTCGACCTACCGCTGTGGCAACTCGACGGCGAACGCTTCCGCGTCACCCCGAACCAGGTCGCCACGACCCCGATGAACTTCCGCGCCCACTACCAGCGGGTGATGGACGCCGACCTCGACCACCCCATCCACCTGGTCGCCTACCGCCGCCGCCTCGTCGTCCTCGACGGCATCCACCGCCTCCTCAAGGCCCACTTCCTCCGCCGCCGCTGGATAGAAGCCAAGATCGCCACCGCCACCCAACTCCAGTCGTGTGCCCCGTAGCTGGCAGGGTGGTGCGCATGGACAGCACGGTGGAGCGTGAGATGTATGTGGAGGCGCGGCCGGAGGTGGTTTGGGGGGCGGTGACCCAGGGGGAGAACCTTGCCCGCTGGTACGCGTTCGGTGGGGCAGAGATCGACCTGAAGCCGGGTGGGCGGTTGGTGCTGCGCCGGGACGAGCACGGGACATACCTCGGCTTTGTGGAGAAGGTCGAGCCGGGTCGGAGGTTCGCCTACCGGTACGCCGTGGAGCCGGAGGTCGAGCCGGCGCCGGGGAACGCGAACCTGGTCGAATTCACCCTCACGCCCGAAGGCGAGGGGACCAGGCTGGGGGTGGTGGAGTCCGGCTTCGATCGGCTCGAGCTGACCTCGGCGAAGCGGGCCGAACACGCCGCCCAGGCGGAGCAGGCTTGGGATGCCGCACTCGACGCGTTGGCCGGGCTGGCGCCCACTCTGTGAGAGGCGACGCGCCGCGATTTGATGATGACGCGTCACCTTTTAAGATCGGTGACATGACGAACAACGACGAGTACGCCCCGAGCCCGACCGACTGGGTTCGCGAACAGGTCGAGAAGATCGAGGCGACCGGAACCACCGAATCGGTCGACATCCTGGGTATGAAGGTCGTGCTGCTCACCATGCGCGGCGCGAGGTCCGGCAAGATCCGCAAGGTCCCGCTGATGCGGGTCGAGCACGACGGCGCGTACGTCGCGGTGGCCTCGCGCGGCGGCGCCCCGACGCACCCGGTCTGGTACTACAACCTCAAGGCCGACCCGAAGCTCACGCTCCAGGACGGCACGACCACCAAGGAGTACGTCGCCCGCGAGATCGAGGGCGCCGAGTACGACGAGTGGTGGCAGCGCTCGGTCGCCGCCTACCCGCCGTACGCCGAATACCAGACAAAGACCAGCCGCAAGATCCCTCAGTTCATCCTCGAACCGGTCAACTGACGCGGGGCGTCGGGTGCGCGGGCGGGTGTTAAGTCCGCGCACAGATCTGGTGTCGGGGGCAGGCGGTCACGGGGTCGGGCCTGGGCTTGTGAGACGCTGGCGGCGGCCGGTGTTGCATTGACCTGGCCCGACGCGCTGCGTCGCCTGAGTTCTGGGAGTCGTCCTGACCACACACGACGCGGTGCGGGAACCGTTCGTCGGGTCGACGCGGTTGCGTCTGGCCGGACTTGCACTGCATGCCTATACCGCGAGCGGAACGGTGCTCGCGCTGCTGATCGTCATCGCCGCCATCGACGGGGACGCGGTCCGCGCGCTCTGGCTCGGCCTGGCCGCGCTGGTGATCGACGGGACCGACGGGATGCTCGCGCGCCGGCTGCGCGTGAAGGAGACGATCCCGTGGTTCGACGGCGCGATGCTGGACAACATCGTCGACTACCTGACGTACGCGTTCGCCCCGATCGTGTTGCTCTGGACCGGCGACTACCTGCCGTCGGGAGCGTGGGGCGCCGTACTGGCCGCGTTGCCGTTGCTCGCCTCGAGCTACCAGTTCTGCCGGGTCGACGCGAAGACCGACGACCACTTCTTCCTCGGCTTCCCGAGCTACTGGAACGTGGTCGCGTTCTACGTGGTGATCCTCGGTCTGAGCCCGGTCGCCACCGGCGTGATCCTGGTGGTCTGCTCGGTACTGGTCTTCGTGCCGGTGAAGTACGTCTACCCGTCGCGCACGAAGGCGTTCCGCCCGCTGAACCTGCTCACCACCGCGATCTGGCTCGCGTCGTACGCCGTCCTCCTCGCGCAGATGCCGAACCCCAACGTGATCGTGGTCGCCGTGTCGATGGCCTATCTCGTGTACTACGGGGTCCTCAGCCTGTACCTGACGTTCTGGGTACCCCGACGCAAGGTCGGCTGAGTGGTCCTCGGTCTCGGCGCGGCGCTCGGTGCCGCGGTGCTGTTCGGTGTTGCCTCGATCCTGCAGGCGGTGGGCTCGCGCAAGGTTCCGACCGAGTCCGAGCTGGATCCGCGGCGGCTGGGCGGGTTCGTCGCTGCGTTGCTCAAGCAGCCCGCGTTCCTCGGGGCACTGGTGCTGAACCTGGCCGGCTTCGCGCTGCACTTCGTTGCCCTCCGGCACCTTCCGCTCTACCTCGCCCAAGCCGGGATCGCGGCCAGCCTGGTCGTCACCGCCCTGCTCGCGACCCGGCTGATGTCGGACGAACTGAGCGCCCTCGAATGGTCCGCGGTGTTCGCGGTCTGCGTCGGCCTCGGCCTGCTCGCGGTCTCGGCCGGCGGCGCCGGTGACAGCGCCCGCCACCACGGCCTGACGATCGGCGTCATCGTGGGTCTCGCGGTCATCGCCGTACTCGGCGCATTGGCCAGCCGGTCAAAGCATGGTGTCACCACAGCACTACTCGGTCTGCTGGCTGGACTCGGGTACGCCGGTGTCGCGATCTCGGCGCGGCTGCTTCAGGACGGCTCACTCGGCGAGCTCCTGCGCAGCCCGACGACGTACACCTTGCCGATCAGCGGCGCCTTGGCATTCATCCTCTATTCGCTGGCGTTGCAGCGCGGATCCGTGACGTTGGCGACCACCCCGATGATCGCGCTGCAGACCATCACGCCCGCCGTCGTCGGCGTCTTCGTCCTCGACGACGCCGTCCGCTCCGGCTGGTGGCCCGGCGCCATCGCCGGCTTCACCCTGTCCGCTATCGGCTCCCTGATCCTGGTCCGCTTCGAGTCGGTCAAGGACGAAGTGCCCCACTAACGCGACGGCCACTTCCAGGGTGGTTCGTCGAGTGGGCCCTGGCCCGCGATCGTGGTGGCGCCGTGATCCTTGACGAGCTCGATGGTGTGGAGCTCGTCGGTGAGTGCCTGTAGCGAGGCGACGAAGGGGCGCGAGTGCGTGACGACGATGACCTGGGCCTCCTTCGACGCAGTGATGACGAGATTCGCCAAGGCCGGCAGGAGGTCCGGGTGCAGGCTCGTCTCGGGTTCGTTCAGGACGAGGAGTTCTGGTGGGCGTGGAGTGAGCAGGGCCGCCATCCAGAGCAGGTATCTCAGCGTGCCGTCCGAGAGTTCGGCACCCGACAACGGGCGTAGCAACCCATGCTGCCGGAAGGCGATCTCG
>WNGA01010180.1_pt1 | contig 19155 bp, 19 predicted proteins | sample 5400061 | NCBI WGS metagenome assembly WNGA01 (sample SAMN13153366, study PRJNA577476) | soil metagenome | isolation source: 100 cm soil or saprolite under grassland replicate 2 | place: USA:California | collected 2016-06-15 | reverse complement strand
AGCACCGCAGAAAAAACCCGCCCGCAGGAGCATCTCGCGGGCGGGGCTGGCTCGCAACCCAAAGAGGGCTGTTGTCTCGAGCATGTACATTCTGCCAACGGGGCGGGTAGCCGTCAGTTCGATTGGCGACTCAGGAACCTGAAAAAAGCCCCGCTGGGCGCGGCGCTGAGAAACAGGGAGCCGAAATGCAGGGGCATGTCTATCCCCCGCCCCCTAATTTGCCGAGAAGAGTGTCCGATTAGGGAATGCTCTGTCGTCCGTTGTGTTCGTCAATTATCAGACGAGCCGGCGACGTGATGACCAAGACCGAGCAGTATTGCGCACGAGCGCAGGAGTGGTGCGAGCGCGTCAGGTGAATAATCGAGAAGTCAGGCGACAATTTCTAGAGCTTGCGCGACCGTGGCGCCAGATGGCCGCCCAATGGGCTGAGCTTTCAGCGGAACGCGAACGATAGGTCGCTTCAGTTGCCAACCCTGCGACGCCAAAGGCGATCACAATTTGGGAGAAAGTTATGGCGCACTGGTGGGCTTCGGCACATTCGCCGCCTTAGCTGAGGAGCTGATCAGCGAAAAGATCAGTCGCCGCATTCTCTCCGGCGACCAAGGGATGCTCGTATGGTGGAGCATCGCGGCCGGGGCCGCACAGCCACGCAAATGAGCAGATCGTGTGGATGCTCAAGGGCAAAATGGAATTCCGCCTCGGCAGCGAACAGCGGGTCTGCGGCCCAGGTGGCCTTGCGGCATCACGCCGCAGATCCTCGGGCGGGTAGAACGATCCAATCGCGCCCGCGCGCACGGACCAACGATCCGGGCGAAAACCCGCTTGCCACGCTCAACGTGCTCCCGTTGTGGTCATGTCCGCGGCCACTTCTGAAATATTCTGGTCCGGATGCCTAGAACCTATCTCAAAATCGCCTGAAGAGGATAACGAGGCAGGCGAGTTGAACAAAGCCGAGGAAGTTCTGGGTGTGGTACTCCCAGCGGACGAGGATTCGGCGCTGCCATTGGATCCAGGCGAAGAAGCGCTCAATGAGCCAGCGGCGCATATAGCGGGTTAGACGGCGTCGATCTTGCGTAGGCAACTTGCTGCGATTGGCGCGGTGTGGCGCGATCATCTCGATGCCGTCTCGACGCAACTCCTCATCCAGAGGATCGCTATCGTAGGCGCGATCACCGACCAAATTCTCCGGCTTGGCTTCGATCATGTAGAAGTCGAAGCACAGTTGCACCAGGCGGACTTCGTGATGGTTGGCCGCATGCGTGCTTACCGATAGCGGCAATCCATGGCGATCAACAATCGCCATGATTTTCATGCCTTTTCCGCGTTTCGTTGCCCCGATCTCTGCCCCGCCACCCTTGGCCATAACGAAGGTTGCGTCGATGAAGCATTCTTCTTCGTTCAGTGCACCTCTGTCGCGAAGCTCGTTGGCCACATCCGTCAGCACGCGACGCAAAACCTCATCGCGGCACCAAGCCTGAAAACGTCGATGTACCGTTTTGTAGTTGGGATAGCTTTGCGGCTCAAGAACGCGACGTGTCGGGATGGGTTTGCGTCCGGGACGACCATCGGGAATGTGCTCCTCCGGAAAATGCATCCGGATCCGTTCCCATTGCTCGTCCGTGAGTCGAATCATCCGACATTTATAGCGGATCGACTCCGACCCGCAATTTTGAGATAGGTTCTAGTAGGGTTTGCGATCCAGCGAAGACGCACCGAAAGCGCCGCCACTATAGCAGCAAGCTATCGGTCTCGTGTCCCGGCCAAGCCACGCACGCGAGCGAAGAGCCGGGACGAGAGCATGAGTCATGCTCTGGGATGCCCTCGAACGTCTCGCTATGCCGCATATTAGGATTAGATTGCAATCGCCCCAGTGGGGCACTCGTGGGGGCGCTTGTACCATAGTGCGAACTTTTGAACATCACTTTGAGCCCGTCAATGCGGATCCGATCGGTCCAGTTGCCCGCTGAAATCGAGGAGGCCGGATTCAACGAGGTGCTTCAGACGGGCGCGGCATTGGGCTCTTGGGCCATACTCGACGGTTTTCTGACGCCAACTGGCGCAGGATCACCGTCCATTTATCGCGAGCCGTTGGGGCAAGCCCGAGAGCTAAAAGTCGCGCTGTCTGGCTTGTTTGGGAGGTTTCAACCTATCAGTATTTGCTCATCTCGGCCGCCGTTCGATCATGCTCAACGGCGTGCGCCGAGTCGGGTTGTTCGAACCGATCGTGGCGATCTGCCCGATTGGGTTGCGTGTGAATCGAACCGGACCGGACTGACCATCGCAGAAGCAAAAGGTTGCCATGATTGGGCCGGTCCGCACGTCGCGTTAGAACGTGCCTGGAAGCAGGCGGGTTCACCAGTGATGTGGCCCAACGTTCCATTACCGGGAAACCCCGCCGTCAGCTTGTTTGGGTTGGCCTTGGCGTAATCGATCAACTCCTTCAGCGAGCCGAACGGCGCATCCGGTCGTGCCACGATGATGACCGGCGATTTGCCCACCAGGATGACCGGCGTGAAATCGCGCTGCGGATCGAACGTCAGGTCCTTGTACATCAGCTTATTGGTCGCAGCAGTACCGGTGGTCGCGAAGAGCAGCGTGTATCCGTCCGGCCGCGCCTTTGCGGCCAGGCCTCCGGCGATGTTGCCGCCCGCCCCACCGCGATTGTCGATGGGGAACGGCTGGCCCAAAGCGCTTGCGAGATGCTCCGTGACACCTCAGGCGAGCACGTCCGAGGTCGTTCCCGCCGTGAACGGAACGATCACGCTCACCGGCCGCGTCGGCCAAACTTGTGCCGGCGCTTGCGCGATCGAAAGCGAGAGGAAAAGCGTGGAGAGCAACAGCGAAAAAGCCGACATGGAGAGTATCCTCAGGGGTGTGAATGTCCATTCGTCCTCTACTTACCTCTGCGCTGCCCAGGCTTTTTCCTCGACGGGCAATCGATTTTGCGCGGCCGTATCCGCGAGCGCACGCAAGCGTGTCTGCCATTCCAGATCGCCGGCCGTCATGAGAAGGAATTCTTCCCACCTGTGGAGGTATTGATTTCGTCGCGCTGCATCCACGCGGGGCGCCGCATAGGCGACGAACGGCTCCATCACTTCGAGTCCGAGATATTCGAGAACGCAGCGGCGCACCGAATGGAGTACGTGCGCCATCTCACCGTAGCTGCCGCCGGCCGAGAAACGCTCGATCGTTCCGCCGGTGGTGAGACCAAGAATCGCGCGCCGCCCGATGAAGTAACCCTTGTCGAACCGCTTGCCGTCCGCATAGGCCACGCCATAGGCGCAGACCCGGTCGAACCAGCCTTTGACGATGGCCGGCAATCCGCCCCACCACAGTGGAAATGTGAAGACGAGGAGGTCGGCGCGCATCAGCCGCTCCTGCTCGCGGACCAAGTCAGCGGCGAAACCCCCGGTTCGGCTCGCGTTGAGCTGCTCCGATTGATAGTGAAAGCGCGCGGGATCCGCCGCGCAGATAAAGTCGTGCCGTCCGGCCACCGGATTGAACTCTTCGCCGTAGAGATCCGAGACCTCGACCCGATGCCCGGCCGCCGAAAGGGCGCGCACCGCGGTCTCCTTCAGAGCCGCTGTGAACGATGCGGGCTCCGGGTGCGCATGGACGATCAAAACGTGCATGGTCGTTCACCGCGTCGCAGCCGCCACGAGCTCGTCGAGACCGAGCACGCGGGCCGTGTTGGTCGAGACCATTTTGTGAATGTCCGCGTCTCGGTACCCCAGATCCATGCAAAGCGCGACGCCGCGGCGAAAGCCTTCGAGGGGGCTGAATACCCCGACTTGGCCCAGGTCCGAGCAGAGGATCGTCTGATCCACGCCGGCCGCATCGGTGTAACGACGAAGGTCCTGGGGGGAGCACACCTGGAACTTCGATCCATTTAGGAACATGCACAGCGAATGCTCGACGAATGCGCCCATGGCTGCGATGCCCTGCACATCATTCATGCTCGCATCGACGATCTCCTCGGGGTGGGTGAAGATCAGCCGCGTGACGCCCCGCCGCTGCGCCTCCTCGAACACCAGCCAAGTCTCGCTGACATGCAAATGCCCGCTCGCCAGGACCATGTCGTTCTTGGCGATCACATCGAGCACTTCCTTGACTGCGTCCAGCACCTTCTTGTTGGCGTCGAGCACCGGCACCGGACAGGCCGGGCGCATCTTCTGCGTGGAGGCCGGATGCGACCATTTAGCCGCCTTTTCCCATCGCAGGTGGTTTTCGGCAGCGAGCGTCGGCATCCAAACGATCTTGCCCCCCATTGCCGCGGTATGCTCGACCGCATAGGGATTGATGCCGCCGACGACGTTGTTGAGAACGATGCCGGAGAAGATTTTGGTGCGCAGCTCAGGGTGATGTTTGGTGATCAAAGCGGCGGTCGCGACGCCGGCATAGTCGTGGTCTTTGGTGATGACGGCGGCGAATGCCGCCTCCGACATTTCTCGTACAAGGTCCAGATGATCGAGCGCGCGGGGCGCGATCGAGGGACCGCTGTGGACGTGCGGATCGATGGCGCCGCGCAGGATCGCATCAACGCGCTTCTTCTTCTCGTCATGCATGGCGGCTTCATTCGGCCGGCTCACGCCCCCCTTCGTCGCGGCATCCGTGTCGGGGTCGACGGCCTGCGGTTTTGCATTGCTCACGGTCTTCTCCTTTGCGTCGCTAGACGCGCCTGTCATGCAATAGATCCATCAGCTGTCTTACTCCGCGACTGACGTGCTTCGCCGATCGGCTCAGCGCGACCGTGCCCGAGCTTGCGCGAAATCCGATGCGCCGCAGCCTTGAGCGCCGAGATCGTTGCAGCATCGGGTTCGGCGGGCAGGAACTGGATCGAGCCGACCACCGCGAGAGCAGCGATGCAGGCGTCCTTGTCATCGAAAATCGGTGCTGCGACCGCATTGATGCCGAGCATCGCTTCCTCAGGCGCAGCCGCATAGCCGAACCTTATGGCGCTCGTGATCTCCTCCTCAATGCGCTGCGGGTCGACGACCGTGTGCGCGGTGAAACTTTCCAGCGGGCGCGCGAGCACGCGCTCCTGCTGCGGACGCGGCGAGAACGCGAGAAGGATCTTGCCCTGCGCCGATGCATGAAACGCCAATTCGCTGCCGGGCCGAACGCCGATTTCGATCGCCGAGGTGCCCTGGACCGTGTTGAGGACGAGCGCTCCGCGCGGCGTCATCGCCGAGAGCACGACGCTGTGCCCCAGCGTATCGCGCAATTCACGCATCGGACCGTCGGCGATCTGGACCAGATCTGTGTCGGGAGCGAGCCGCGCCAGCAGCTTGCTCTTGGCGCCGATGCCGTAGCGGGTGGTGATCGGGTTTTGCACCAAGTAGCCGCGCTCGACCAACGTGAGCAGATGGCGATGCACGGATCCTTTGGTGACGTTTAGCCGCTCCGCCAGTTGCGTGACGCCGAGCTCCTCGCCGGAAAAGGCGACCGCCTCCAGCACGTCGAGGGCGAGCTGAACCGAACGCACGCCGGTGTCGGAGCGGTCATCCACCATTGCCAGGGAGCCTTGTTTGTTCGAGCCTTGCTTGTTCGCGGTCATAAAACGACGTATCAAATTGAAGGCGGGTAGGCAAGTGCCAGGAGCTAGCCAACGGCTCTTTTTCCGCCGTAATTCCGCTTGACAGCGGGAGCAGCTTGGTTAATAGGAGAACGGTGTATCGCGCTCGCGAACAAGGTCTAAGAAGGAAAATCCAATGAAGCTGCTCAAGACCGCGCCCCTCGCCGGGTGCCTTGTTGCTCTCGGGGCAGGGCACGTGCAGGCCGCCGACGTCTACAAGATCGGCGTCTCCGCCGGGCTCACCGGCTATGCGGCCGCCGTCGACCGGGCGTGGCGCGACGGATTGGAAGTGGCCGCCGAGCACGTGAATTCGAAGGGCGGAATCATGGGCCGCAAGGTCCAGGTGATCGCGGAGGACAACAAATCCGAGCCGCAGGAAGCGGTCACCGTCTACCGTAAGATGATCAGCTCGGACAAAGTCGACATTTTCATCTCGGGGTGCGTTTCGGCCGGCAACTTCGCGGCGGCTCAATTCGTGGTGCGCGCGCAAATCCCGATGGTGCTGTGCTCGATCCTCCCGCCGCAGCCGGAACAGGTGAAATGGGCCTACAGCCTGTTGCCGCCGCCGCGCTTCGAGGTGGAGAAACGCTACGAGTATCTCAAGAACGGCACGCAAATCCGTAAGGCCGGCGTCCTGCACGACCCGAGTCCTTATGCGAACCTGCAGAAGGACATCGCGGTCAAGGAAGCGCCCGACTACGGCCTCGAGATACCGGTGGTCGAGCAGTACAAGCAGGATGACGCCGACTTAAGCCCACAGATCAGCAAAATGAATGCGGTCGGCGCGAAGGCGCTGGTCAAGATCGGGCTCGGCGGCTCAACGCTGACGGTCTCCAAGAACATCAAACAGCTTGGGCTCGACATGCTGCTGCTCGGCAGCGTCGATGACCTCGCCGTGTTCAAGCCGGCGGGCGAGGTGCTGGGCGGCCAGTTCATGTTCGTCGCCGCCCCCTCGCAGGTCTACGAAGCGTTGCCCGACGGTGCGCTCAAACAGGAGATCGGGCGATTCCTGCCGCTGTGGCGCGCCAAGTACGGTGAACGCGACCCGGGCTGGGCCGGCAAGGGATGGGACGCGCTGATGATCACCGCCGCCGCCATCGAGAAAGCGAAGAGCTTCGAGGGTCCGAAGGTGCGCGATACCTTGGAAACGATCTCGGGCTTTCAGGGAACGGGCGGCGTGTACGATTTCTCGCCCACCGTCCACCAGGGCATCACGCAGAACCCGTTCCTGCTTGCCACCATCACCGGCGGCAAAGTGCAGGTCAAACAGTGACGATCGCCAACGGCACAATTCTCGAGACCAAGGGCCTCTCCGCCCGCTACGGCGAGGTGGAGGCCCTTCATTCCGTCGATCTCGTCGTTGCCGAAGGCGAGCTGGTCGCGGTGCTGGGGCCGAACGGCGCCGGGAAATCGACGTTGCTTCGCTCGATCATGGGCCTCACGCACGCGAGCGGCATCGTGCGCTTTCGCGGCCAAGCGATGCCGGCGCACGATCCGGCGGCGGTCGCCCGCCACGGGATCGTGCTCGTACCGGAGGGCCGCGGCATCTTCGGCCCCATGAGCGTCGCCGAAAACCTGCAGCTCGGCGCCTACGTCATCGGCGGTCGCGGGGCGGAATTCGAACGCCGGCGCGAGCGCGTGCTCGCGCTGTTTCCCCGCCTCAAAGAGCGTTTGGCGCAGACCGCCGGATCGATGTCCGGCGGCGAGCAGCAGATGCTGGCGGTCGGTCGCGCGCTCATGGCCGATCCGCAACTGTTGCTGCTCGACGAGCCCTCGCTCGGGCTCGCGCCCAAGGTGACGATAGAGATCTTGGAGACGCTGGGGCGGCTCAACCACGAGGGGCTCTCGGTGGTGTTGGTCGAGCAGAAAGCGCCGCTCGCACTCAAACTGGCGCGCCGCGCCTACGTGATGGCTGATGGTCGCATCACCGCCGCCATCGATCCCCGGGAGATCAAATCCCATGACGAGCTCGCGCGATTTTACCTGGCTTAGCGCGCCGGCGGGTGCAGCGCTGGGATATGTTCCGGCGCTGTTGGCGTTTGCTCTCATCGTCTACGCCATTGTCGCCGGCGGCTATTTCGTCGCGCTTGCAGGATTCGCGCTGATCTACGCGATCTTCGTCACCGGCTTGAACATCTTCATGGGTTACGCGGGGCAGGCCTCCTTCGGCCAGAACGCGTTCGCGGCGATCGGCGGGTACACCTCGGCGGTGCTGACCACGGCTTACGGCGTCGCACCGATTCCCGCGCTCGTCATCGGCGTGATCGGCGCGATCGTGTGCGCGCTGCTGATCGGGTATCCCACACTGCGCCTCAAGGGGCATTATCTCGCCATGGCGACGCTCGCCATCGGCCTCATCGCTTACGAGATCACCGTGCAATGGCAGTCCGTCACCAAGGGCTACATGGGCATCTCCGGCATCCCGCCGCTCGGGATCGGCGGCTTCGAAGCGGTGAGCGATCGCGAGCAGCTGGTGCTGCTGTCGGTGCTGGTGGCGCTGTGCATGGTGAGCGCATGGCTGATCCGTCATTCGCGCTTCGGCCGTGCGCTGGTGGCACTCTCGGGCAGCGAAGATGCGGCACGGGCGCTCGGAATCGACGTGGCCCGCTACAAGCTCGCCGCGTTCGTCGTCTCGGCCGTGTATGCAGCCATCGCCGGATCGCTGTTCGTGCACATCGTCGGCTTCGTCAGCCCTGAAGTGTTCGGACTGAGCATGGTCGTGCTCGGCTTCACCATGCTTTATGTCGGCGGGATCAACACGATCACCGGTCCGCTGGTCGGCGCCGTGGTGATCAATCTGTTGCCGGAGACCGTGCGGGGCCTCAAGGAGTACCAGGACCTGGTCTACGGCGCCGCGCTGATCCTGCTCCTCATCTATGCACCGGGCGGACTGGCCTCGCTCGGCTGGCACAGGCGAAAGCCTGCCGCGCCGTCCGCTGCGGCGGCAAAGCTCGAGCCGGCGAAGGTGCAGCCATGAACCGATTGCGCGTGGAGACGCTGACGCGCCGGTTCGACGGTCTCGTCGCCATCGACGACGTGAGCTTCGCGGTCCCGGCCGAGGGCGTCACCGCCATTATCGGCCCGAATGGCGCCGGCAAGACGACGCTGTTCAACATGATCTCCGGTTTTCTGCCGCCCACGCAGGGGCGCATTTTCTTCGAGGACAGCGAAGTGACGGGCGTCGCACCCGAGCAAATCGCCGGCCGTGGACTCGTGCGCACGTTCCAGTTGGTGCAGCTGTTCCAGAACCTCACCGTGTTGGAGAACGTCAAGGTGGGACGGCATGTGCGCACGCGCTCCGGGCTTCTGGCCGCACTGACGCGGCCCGGCTGGTCGCGAAAGGAAGAGGCGGAGACGGAGCGCCGTGCCCGTGAACTGATCGCGTTCGTCGGCCTCGGCGATCAGGCCGACACCCGGGCCGCAGTGCTGCCGTATGGGCAACAGCGACTTCTCGAGGTGGCGCGCGCGTTGGCGGCCGAGCCCAAGCTGCTTTTGCTGGACGAGCCGGCGGCGGGCCTCAATCACGACGAAACGGAAAGGCTGTCGCGCATCATTCGCCGCGTTGCCGACGGCGGCACGACCGTGCTCCTGATCGAACATGACATGAAGCTCGTGATGAACACGGCCGATCGCCTGGTGGTGCTCAACTTTGGGCGCAAGATCGCCGAAGGTCGCCCGGCGGAAGTGCAGACCAATCCGGACGTGATCGAAGCCTATTTGGGCGGCGCGGAGATGCTGCATGCCTGACGCCGCTTACCTGGCACAGACCCTGGTCAATGGCCTGAGCGTCGGATGCATCTACGGCCTGATCGGGATCGGCTTCTGCGTCATCTACAACGCGAGCGGAATCGTGAACTTCGCACAGGGCGCTTTTGTGATGCTCGGCGGAATGGTGACGTTCGCCTTGCTGACATCGTTCGGGATGCCGATGATCGTGGCGGGGGCTCTGGCAACGGTGGCAGTGGCGCTCCTCGGCGTGGTGATCGAACGCTTGGTGGTGCGACCGCTGTGGGATCGCAATGCCACCATGTTCGTGATGATCCTGGCCACGCTTGCGGCGCAGATCGTGATCGAGCGCGCCACACTGATTGCCGTCGGCGACCAGCCGAAGAGCATTCCGGTATTCACCGATCTTCCGCCGATTCGCATCGCCGGCGTCGCGATCGGTTACCAGATCCTCTGGATCATCGGGACGTCATTGCTGCTGATCGCTCTGCTGGCGCTGTTCTTCCAGAAGACGCTGGTCGGGCGCGCCATGCGGGCCTGCTCGATCAACCGAGAAGCGGCAGCACTGCAGGGAATCCCGGTCTCACGCATGCTGGCGCTCTCGTTTGCGCTCAGCGCCGCGCTCGGTGCAATCGCCGGCATCCTGGTGACACCGACCCAGTTCACTGCGTTCAATGTCGGAACTCCGTTCGCGATCGCCGGATTCATCGCGGCGATCGTCGGCGGGTTCGGCCGGCCGTTCGGCGCCTTTCTCGGCGGGATCGCGCTCGGGCTGGCGCAGGCGCTCGCGGTCTTTGCGCTCGGATCCGGGCTCAAGAACGTTGCCGCCTTGGCGGTGTTGCTCGTGTTCCTGTTCTTCAGGCCATCCGGCATTCTCGGCCCGGCAAAGTGAACGGTGCAATGAGGCGCATCGCATGTCTGATCAGGACCCGGCTGACGTCCGGCGCCGCGTGCCCGCCGGCGAGAAGCAACCTCACGGGCGGTGCAGGAATTCGAAGCATTCAATGAGGCGGCCCTGCGCTGCCCAATAGACGGAGGAGTCATGAGCGAAGCACTGCGTCCGGCGACCCACGCGCGACACTACGCCGAGCCGCCGCAAAAGACGGAGACGGACGGAACCCGGCATTGGATCACTCGGGCCGCCAACTTCGTGACCGTCGTCAGTCAAGTCGTAGAGGGCGCTGTCCTCGAGCGCGAGAACGGCGACGAATATATGGTGCTGCTTCCGCCGGAAACGGAAGCTGTGATCGAAGCCGACGGACAGCGCGTTGAATCAAAGGGAAACAGTCTCACCATCGTGCCTCCGGGCGAGAGCCGCACGACCGTGCGCAAGGCGGGAATCGTCGTACGGGTATTCTCGAACAAGGCTTCCGATCTTGCTGTTGCAGCGAAAAACGCGGCAATCTACGCCGATGGCGCGCCCGAAGTGACGCCGATCACGCCGTGGCCGGACCCGGTGGGAGGTTTTCGGCTGCGCCACTATGACTTGAACGCGATTGCGAGCCCCGACCCGAGCCCGCTCAAGATGCGGGTATTTCGCTCGACCAACCTCATGATCAACATCTTCATGCCGTGGAACACGCGTCGCGACGAGCGCAAGCTCAGCCCGCATTCGCATGAGGATTTCGAGCAAATGTCGCTCGGCCTGAAAGGATCGTTCGTTCATCACCTGCGCTATCCCTGGACACCGGACAAGACGCGCTGGCGCGATGACGAACATGAGCACTACGACAGTCCTTCCATTCTCGTCATTCCGGCGCGGGTGATCCACACCACCCAGGACGTGGGCCAGGGCTCGACGTGGCTCGTCGACATCTTCGCGCCGCCGCGGATGGACTTTTCATCGAAGCCTGGTTTCGTGGTCAATGCGGCAGAGTACCCCTTACCAGGGACGCAACCGCACAACGGCGCGCCGGCCGCCTAGGCCGCAAAATTCGCCCGAATGTTTTTTGGGCGCACCCACGCAGGGTAAGCACACGTCCGCTGCCGCGAGTCATAGTTCAACTTCGTGGCGCACTAGTGTTGGCATCGAGGACTTTGGCTGCGGCAGTTTCTCACTCGGCCGATCGGCAGTGAACGCATTCTATGGGCCGCCACGATAGGAGACACGCCATATCGTGCCGTTTCCGTCCTCGCTGACGAGGAGGGCGCCGTCATGCGCCACCGCTACGCCGACAGGACGAGCCCAGACAGAGGAGTCATTCACGACGAATCCAGTCATGAAGTCCTCATATTCGCCGGTCGGCTCCCCGTCCTTTAGGCGCACGCGGATCACTTTATAGCCAGTGCGCTTCGAACGGTTCCAGGAGCCGTGCTGGGCCGCAAACACATCCCCGCTATACTCCGAAGGGAATTGATCGCCATCGTAGATGATGATTCCCATCGAGGCCGAATGCGCCTGAATCAGCACGTCGGGACTGTGATCTTGTCCTTTAGGTCTGGCCGTTCGCCGCGATGTCGGGGATCTTCGTTGGCACCGAGATAGTACCAAGGCCAGCCGTAGAAAGCGCGGTCACGCACCCGCGTAACGAAGTCGGGCACGAGATCGTCGCCGAGATCGTCGCGCTCGTTGTTCGAGCACCAGAGGTCCCCCGTCAGCGGGTGCACGGCCAGCCCAACGCAGTTTCGCAGCCCGCTTGCGAACACTCGCCGATTTCTGCCCTCCGGGTCGAACACGAGCACGGCCGCGCGATCGGTCTCGTTGCCCCATGCGCTCCCTAGGCCATGCTCTGCTTCCCAACGCGTGATTGCCGCGGCATCGCGTTTACCGATCCCCTCCCCAGCATTCGAGGCCGATCCGACAGAGACGAACATCTGTCGGCCGTCTTTGGAGAAAACAATGTCGCGTGTAATGTGGCCGCGCTGCACTGAGCGGCCACCCGCGTGGGGAAGATCGCGTACAATCACCTCGGCTTTCCCGCGCGCCTTGAGATCACCGCTGCGATAGGGGTAGCGGACCACAGAACCAGTGTTAGCGATGTATATCCACTGCGGATCCGGTCCGGGCGGATAGAACGCTATGCCGAACGGCTGGTCGAGGCCTGAGGCGAACACGTCATTGCTGCTGGGCTTACCAGCTCCGTCGTCAGCGCGCAGTACCCGAATCCGTCCCGGTTCTGATTCGGCGATGAATATGTCGCCGTTCGGGGCGACCCGAACCATGCGCGGATCGCGGAGATTGGAGGCGAATAGCTCGACCTGGAAGCCTGGCGGCACCTTCGGCGCGGCGGAAGCCGGTTTCGCGATGACACGGGGAGGATTCGAGGCCGATCGGGTGGCGTATGGTGGGGGTAGCTCGGTGATCTTGCGCCGAACCAAGGGAGCGTCAGCCCGCCAATCACCAAACGCTGCCTTCCCCACTAATAGCTCGCCGAGCGAATCAGAGGCGGGTTGAGCGGACACGGTTAGCGCAAAAAACAGCCAGCAGGCCGCGAACGCCGCCGCCAATGCGGCTGAGATGAATCGCCCTGACATCTTCATATGAGCCTCGGCCGAGTAGTAGAAAACACCCGAGATGCGGAGATGTTTCGCGGAGGCCACGGGGCGTTGCGCGCGGCGTGCTGATCATCCGCGCCAGAGCCCTACGGCCTCCGTGCACCCATGCGCTCCTCAATGGGGGGTCACCAATGTTCGCAGGCGCCGGAAAGACCCACTCTCCATCTCGCTCCTCGTTCTCTCGCAGACCTCGACGGGTAAGGTTTCGACGACTCGTGTCCAGAAGCGAACGCTGGTTCACGCGCACGATAAGGTCTAATATCGACTCTCCAGTCCTCGATCCGCGTTGCCAATCTATTGGTGAGGTTGCATGGTCACGCTTGGAGGCCAATCACCTTGAGGAGCAGGTAACGCACGAGATGCAGCTATGACCGTCGAAACCATTCTGAGGCATAAGGGCACCGACGTTGCAACAATAGAGCCGGAAGCCAGCATTAGGAGGGCAGCGGACTGGCTGCGCGTGAAGAACATCGGCGCTCTCGTGGTGACAAGCGGGAAGGCAGTTCTTGGTCTCATTTCTGAACGTGAAATCGTTCACGCATTTTCTCGCTACGGCGAGAGTGCCGCATCTATGCCTGTGAAGGAAATCATGCGATACGGCGTAATCACCGTGTCCCCGGACGAGAGTGTCAGTCGCGTGATGCAACTGATGACGCGCCATCGTGTGCGCCACATGCCTGTGCTGCGCGACGGCAAGCTCGCCGGTATCATCAGCATCGGTGATGTAGTCAAGCACCGTCTGGAGGATCTGGAGTGTGAGACCAACGTCCTGCGTGATGCCTACATCGCCACGCGTTGAACGGCTGGCGTTGATCACATAGGCGTGCCCGCGCTGCTCGATCTTGCATGCAGCTATCAACCGATGGGCGTTGGCGTTCTCATTGACGGTAATGGACCCGCGAGACCGGGGACCTGTCCATGTGGGGGTGGGGGTCGCGTATCCTGACCCAGCAGCTTAAAGTTGCGGATTTCGTTCCGCCAAAAAGCGATCCTGATTTGGGAGGAAGTTATGCCGACATTGGCGGGCTTCAACACGTTCGCCGCGTTACCTGAGGAACAGATCAGCGAAAAGATCAGCCGCCGCATTCTCGCCGGTGATCAAGGGATGCTCGTATGGTGGAGCATCGTGGAGCATCGCGGCCGGCGTCCATGTTGAGCCGCACAGCCACGCAAATGAGCAGATCGTGTGGATGCTCAAGGGCAAAATGGAATTCCGCCTCGGCAGCGAACAGCGGGTCTGCGGCCCAGGTGACGTCGTGGTCATTTCCGGGAGGTACGGAGCACGAGGGATGGTTCCGCGAAGACAGCGAGGTGATCGATTCCTTCGCGCCTCCGCGCGAGGACTTCCTGCTCGGCGGCAAACCCGCCTATATGAGCGAAGGCTGACGTACCGATGGCTGCCCGCTGCGTTGATGGCAGCGAGCAGCCACATAGCTGCCGCCCCGCCGGAATGCCCTCGCTAGTCGAGAAACTACTGCGCTTGGCTTCTTTCCTTCCCTTGCGTGTCGCCCTGCAGCTCTTTTTGCAGTTGCTGGTGCTTTATCATCTGATCAGTGCGCTGCCGGACCTTTTTTATATCGGATTTCGGCCTGTTGAAGTCCCATCGCACCCAGACGGGTATTTTCACGTAAAGAAACAGGGCGGCTTTGAGCCGCCCTGCTGGGTGGGCCAAGTCTCTCAGACAGTCAATCACATCGTCTCACTCTGCGCACGCTTCCATCGTCGCGCTCGATCGTGACGGTCCGACAGCCACCGAACCTTCCTCGCTCGTAGGCGTAACTGCGGTCGCTGCGGTCGCCTCTGTAGTACCGCTCAGGGTATGCCGGTCGCCCAGTATCGATCCCAACACCACCCGGTCCTATGTACACACCTTGAGCCAGACTCGGCGCTGGCGTTCCAATGGCCATTGCGCCAACGAATCCCAGTGCAACCAATGTTCTCGTGACCAGCATGGGCTCTCTCCTTTTCCTGTTTCTGTGTCCTCAGGTTAAACGAAGGGAGGTCTGCGCTTGTTCCGATGGAACATCGAAGGAAACGCCTGCTCGGTACGCCAGTCGAAGAGAGTGTCGGATAAACCAGAAAGATTTCGCTGCCATGTCCGGAACCGAACGGATCGTGGCCCCGTGGGGTGAGCAAGCGCAAGCGTAAAAGCGCAACGCTGAAAAGCGGCAGGGCTGCCGGAGCGCATCGACCGCGAAAAATTTTTCGCGCTGCAACGAAATGGCATTAAGTTCCGATAAGGCGACACCGTGATGGTTCCGAGCGAATCGATGGAACTAAGAGACGATGCGTCGCAGAAATCGCGCGCGCCGTCGGAACTGTGCACTGTCTAAGTCGTTTTTTCCTCTGAACCGATACGCGAACCGATTCGCATGGGCCCGCACGGGGCCGCAAACCGTTAGGAAGAGGACCATCCATGAGGAAGCAACTGTTACTCAGCACGGCTGCGTTGCTGGCAGGAATTGCCATCGCGTCAGCCCAGGAGATGCCGAGCGGCAAGCAACCCGGCGGCGCCGCCCAGGGCGGCGCGCAGACCGAGCGCGGCTCCGCAGGCGCGGAACGCGACCAAGGCCGCGGCGGCCAAGCGCAACGCGGAGCGCAAGATCAACGCGGAGCGCAAGATCAGAGCAAGCAAGGTCAATCCCAGCAGCGTAGTCAGGGGCAGGACAAGCGGGATCAGACAACCGGCCAGGCTCAGCAGGGCCAGCAAGACCAGAGCAAGCAGGGTCAACCCGAGCAGCGCAGTCAGGGGCAAAGCAAGCGGGACCAAACAACAGGCCAGGCGCAGCAAGGGCAGCGTGACCAGAGCAAACAGGGCCAGCGTGACCAAGGCATGCAGGGCAAGCAGGGACAATCCCAGCAGCAGGGCCAGCAGCAGCGAGATCAGACCACTGGTCAGGCTCCACAACGCCAAGAGGGTCAACAAGGCCAGACCGGTCAGGCGCCGCAACGGGGTCAGTCCAGTCAGCCAGGGCAGGCTCAGCCAAGTCAGGCTCAACCAGGCCAGGCTCAGCCAGGCCAGGCTCCGCAGCAGGGACAGGCGCAGCAAGGTCAAGCGCAACAAGGTCAAGCGCAACAAGGCCAGGCGGGCGGCAGCGTCAGCCTGACCACGGAGCAACGCACGGAGATTCGGGAAACGGTCTTGGTCGGCGGCAATGTACCGCGGGTCAATAACGTCAACTTCGCCCTCAGCGTTGGCACGGCCGTGCCAAGTAACGTGCGTGTGGTGGCGGTTCCCCCGCCGCTCATCAAGATCCATCCCGAGTGGCGCGGGCACATGTACTTCGTTGTCGGCGATCAGATCATCGTCGTTGATCGCAACCACAGGATCATCGCGATCATCAACGTCTGATGAACTGAACGGAAGTGAAGAGGTGGGACGGCCTCCGATCGGAGGCCGTCCTTTTTCGTGGCGGGCGCGCCGGTAGCTTAGCCGTGGGCGGCGTCGTTCAGCACATGTTCAAAAAAAGCCCCGCTGAACGCGGGGCTAGTTAGTTCGATGGGAACGCTGAGCGGCGTTATTTGCTGCCATCCGTCCATTGCCCAGGTAGCCGAGGTCCACGGCCCAGATGCCGCTCCGATTGGGAAATTCTTGAGGTAATTGCCAATCAGCTTAGCGATCCTGCGCAGCTTTTTCTGGTCCTCCATGTCGATCAGCTTCTCAGCGATCTGCTCGGCGCGATCGGTAAGCACGATCACGTTGCGGTCGCCGAAGCGTCGCTGCTTCTGTGCGTTGGTTAGGGCCATGTGCTTTATGAAGGGCAGGGCAAATTTCGCATGGCCTTGTGGGCTGTTTGTGCTGGAATGCTGTGAGGAACCTCCGGCGCCCAGGGTATTGAGCGACTGCTCACGCCTACGTCCCATAGGATCCACACCGAATACGGCTCCTCGCCGGATGCGCAGCCTACCGACCAGCAATGGGCGCGACGCCCTCCGACCGGGCACGTTCGGCGACGGCCGGCAATATGCTGCTCCGCAAACAATCGAACGCGCCGCGGTCGCGAAAATCCCGCGACATCGTCACGCGGCAGCATTGATCGAGGACCTGCCATTCCTATGGATCGGTCTCCAGGCGTAGTGTCGAGTCTGCGACTCAGGATTTGGCAATGGAATTGTGTGTGAGACGCGCAACCGCTGGGAACCTCAGGTTGGATCGAGGTGTTTGCCTAGGACGCTCGGATTCTAAGGAGATTGGCCATGGCTTGGTTGCGATGAAACGGCGCGCGTTCATCACGCTGCTCGGCGGCGCGGCGGCGTGGCCGCTCGCGGCGCGCGCGCAGCAGCCGGCGGTGCCGGTCGTCGGATTCGTCAATGCCGGGTCGCCCGATGCGCCCTTTGCCGCCGCGTTCCGCAAGGGCCTCAACGAAGCCGGCTACTTCGAGGGCCAGAGCGTAACGGTCGAGTACCACTGGCTGGAGGGCCAATTCGATCGCCTTCCGGCGGTCGGGTCGCGTTCCAGACGTCAAGGAACTGGACGCCAGATTGCAGATCACGGTCTGGACTGGACGCTTTGTCAGCCCGACGACCGTTGCCACAAGAGGGATCGCGACATACGTCGCCCCGAACGGCCGCGTGACAAGGGTGCGAGGCACGGAGGTTTTCCAGCGCATCTGAACGAAGCTGGCTGGCTGTCGCCCCACGATGCGGCCGACCACGAGACACAGGGACTACGAATGACTGCGGCACGTCCAGACGATCGCGGTAGTCACATTGAATTGTGTGTAATGGAGATTGGGTACTCAATCTCCAAATCCCTCCTTCGCCTGCCGCTTGAAGGCTTCCGCCATCCTTGCCCTTTCCTCGCAGTTGACTGCGAGCAAGCGATAGAGGTCGGCCTCGACTGCGAAGAAGTCGTTTCCGGTGCTTTGGGCCTCCATCTCGGCTGTCGCCGTTATGAGAAAGCCGATTTCGCGCACGAGTAGCGCCCTCATATCGATGCTGAGTTCTTTGATTGGTTTGTCGCTCATCCCGCCCTCCCGCTGTGGTGGCGGCTAACAAACCCCGTGCTGGTGAAAAGGCCCGGCCCGTCGTTACGACGGCTCCGGGGCGCTCACCATGCGCCGGTGCGGGCAGTCCGTCAAGAATATGAGCTTGAATATGGGCAAGCGGCGGTTGAAGCCTAAAACATCAGCCGCCGACATCGGAGCCCCCCGGTGAGAAAGCGCAACGACGCCAGCCGTGAGTATGCCGTTCGCGGCCTTTTGAGCGGACAAGCTGGAACCGCTTAGCGAGAGACGGAGTTTTATTAGGGTTAGACATCGTCAGGCGGCGCGATCGAAGGAAAACTCCTGTGTCAGTATTAGAAGCTCTTCGTTCGTGGAAGTATGCCAAGGCTCAGCCGACCGCAGCGTTGCGGCGCGCCCAGTCCCACAGCGCCGTGAGGCTGGTGTTGACGACCGGCGCTTGCTTGGCCGCGATGCTGCTCCTCGTCGTGCCTCTTCTCACACTCGAAGCAGACGCGAAGGGCGGTGGCGGCGGACACGGTGGCGGCGGGCACGGCGGCGGCGGCCATGGTGGCGGCGGGCACGGTGGCAAACATGGTGGCGGCGGGCATGGTGCCAAACATGGTGGCGGCGGGCACGGGGCAAGCTTTGTCGGACATGGCGGCGGACACGGTGGCGGCAGACACGGCGCAGGATTTGCCGGACACGGCCGCGGACACGGTGGCGGCAAACACGGCGCAGGCTTTGCCGGACACGGTGGCGGCAGGCATCTGGGTCACCGGGTGTTCGGCAATCGCGCCATTGCCAACGTGGCGTTGCAATCGCAATTCGGGCATGCGCGATTCCACGGCGGATTCTCCGGTTCGGCCTGGCCTTGGTGGCGTGGCGGTCTCGTCCTTGGCTGGTTCGGACCGCTGTTCTGGCCCTACGCCCATTACGATCTGTTCGATTACGTTTACTGGCCGTATGCCTATGACGACTTCTGGCCCTATGCCTACGACGACGTCTATTACGGCATCTACGGTCCTTACGCCTATTACGGCCCCTATGGCGTCCCTGGCAGAAGCGGCCGCGGCGTGAGCTACGGGCGCTATGGCGCAGGCTCCGGGCGATATGCGGCGACCACAAACGGCCCCGGCCGGCGCGCCGTCGAAGTTTGCAGCAACCAGGCGCCGGAGCTAACGGACTGGCCGATCGAGCGCATTTCCGAGGGGGTGCAGCCGACCGATGCGCAGCGCCCGGCGCTCGATGAATTAAAGGCCGCAAGCGTCAAAGCGATTGAGATGCTCCAGTCCGCCTGCCCAAAGGACCTGCCGAGCATCCCGACCGGACGGCTCGCGGCGATGGAGAGCCGGCTGCAGGTCATGCTTGCCGCCGTGCAGACCGTGCGCCCGGCGCTCGAGCGCTTCTACCAAT
>WNGA01005561.1_pt1 | contig 19162 bp, 13 predicted proteins | sample 5400061 | NCBI WGS metagenome assembly WNGA01 (sample SAMN13153366, study PRJNA577476) | soil metagenome | isolation source: 100 cm soil or saprolite under grassland replicate 2 | place: USA:California | collected 2016-06-15 | reverse complement strand
CCAAAGCCACTATCCGCTGTATACCATTAGATAATAAGGAGGAAAATGGAAAGTGCATATTAACAGGAAATCCATCTACACAAAGAGTGCTGTTTGCAAGAGCTTATTAAATAAATTAAGTTAGCATCAAGGCTGCACAAAATCTAAAGAGCTTTTTGTCATCAATAAATTTTATATTCAATACATTTAATCTTAAAACATTGTATGGCACAAAACTTTAGTGATAGCTCCTATCAGCAACAGCCATCAGTACCGCCAAAAAATTGGCTCGTGGAAGCAATACTTGTCACACTTTTTTGCTGTTTGCCATTCGGTATAGTAGGTATTGTGTTTGCCGCACAAGTGAACTCAAAATATGTGTCCGGCGATTATGATGGAGCCTTACAAGCTTCACGTGAAGCAGGAAAGTGGACAAAGATTGGTTTCTGGCTTGGCATTGCAGGAGCAGTTGTGGGAATTTTATGGGGCGTTTTTTTTGGAGGCTGGGCCTATTTCATGGCAAGACATCACCATTATTATTAATGTATGATACAACAGAAGAAACTCACCTTAATTATAATTGTAAGTACAGCAGTGTTATTAATGGCACTGCTGTATTTTTTTATATATCCTGCTTATGGAAAATATTTTCCAAAATGTTTATTCTATACTTTTACCGGTTTATATTGTCCCGGTTGCGGTTCACAAAGAGCCATTGTTGCTTTGTTACATGGGGATACACTAACAGCTTTAAAGAATAATTTACTTGCAGTAGTAGCGCTTCCTTTCCTGTTTTATTCTTTTGTGATTCTGTGTTTAAATACATTCAATAAAAAGCAGTTCCAGGCTAAAATATTTTATTCACCTGTTTTTGTAAAAGTTGTTTTGATAATTGTTGTTGTATTCAGCATTTTGAGAAACATCCCTGCTTATCCTTTTTCTTTATTGGCTCCCTCTTCATAAAATTTTATTCATTATTTACATACAAACGAATAAGCGTTTGTTATGATTATATAAGTGCTTATATAATAATTGTGGCATTAGCTAAACAAAAACCGCTTATCAAAAAAATATATAAGCACTTATATATTAAGCGCCTCTTATCAAATAGCTTGTTTGATATTGATTTGCATCGTATCTTTGCCAGCAAATCAGAGGATGATCATCCTCACTGATTAATGTCTGCCTGACCAACCACCGTTTGTATTACGATTCAACTTGCCTGTTTATTGTTTGCCGTAAAGAAATTTTGCTAACGTTTCTTGCCAGTAAAGATTTTTTGTTAACGATTAAAATTAGAATTTATGAACAGTAATGTTACGTGTTCCATTATCGACATGGAATCAGGTGAATTAAAGGAATTGGTTACAGAAGTAAAAGAAACAATTGCATCGAATGTAAATGAAAAGTATGTTTTTAGTGCAGCAGATTTATGGAATATTCAAAAATCCATGAGAACTGCACAAAGCCTTCACAGAATAAGAAACATGCATGCATAATTTATCATCATTACTTGATGAGTAAATAAACATTCCTTTTACAGTGATTTGAATAATCCTGGTAATATCAGTAACCTAAACCTGATTGTAAAACTGAACGAGGTCTTCCTTAAAAGGGAGACCTTTTGTTTTTTAAATTTCGCTGATATCTGTTTGTGTATCGCATAATCTTATTTTAATTTTTTAAGAACAGTATTTGTGAAATGCATTAATCAATTATTTTACGTTTCATTTATAAAGCATTTTACATGAGCAATGATTTAATCCTGCAGATAAGCAATCGCATTAAAGAAAAAAGAAAAGAGAAAAAAATTACATTGCAGGAGCTTGCTGAAGAAGTAGGCGTAACAAAAGGGTTAATATCGCAAATTGAAAATAACAGAACAGTTCCCTCGCTCAATGTTTTGCTAAGCATCATTAAATCTTTGCATGTTGATTTAAATGATTTTTTTGACAAGCTGTATAGTTCTGCCATTAATGAACCAATTATCATTAAAGCACAACAACACCAGAGAATAGAAAAAGAATATACAAAAGGCACTTATTATTATCGCATCACTTCATTTAAATTAAACGGTAAATTAATTGATGTTGTATTATATAAACAGGAGAAAAATGCACGTAAGGGTTATGTTTTTACTGAAGCGCATGAATTTGATTATATGCTAAAAGGTAAAATGCAATACACTATTGATGGAAAGAAATATTTACTGGAAGAAGGCGATTCATTTTATTATGATGCACGAAAACAACATCACTCAAAATGCTTAAGTGATGAGCCTTATGAAATGCTGGCAATTTATTTTTTTGATGAAGACTAAAAGTTTGAGAGTTAGATTGTCAACATTCATTAAAAGCATTTAAACTTCCAAAACGGGTTCTTCAACTTTCAAACATTCAAGCTTTTGAACATAAAGCTGCTCGCTAAATAAAATAAAACTTTATTTCAAAAGTTTAGTAATTCTAAATTTAAGTTATTGTTAAGCGCATAAAGTTTACAATTATTTTACTATTTGTTAACCTGCTTTATAAGAAAACAATGTTGTGTGAAGATAGTTTTGCGGCATTGTTAACCAAACTAATGTTATGAAGCAGCGACTTAACTTATGGGTAAAGGGAAGCATTACATGTTTGTCCCTTTTTTTATTTCTGTTTGTGCATGCACAGGACTTGCAATTAAAAGGGCGGATTATGGAAGCGGTTTCTAAAAAACCCGTTGCAGGTGCAGCCGTTCAAATAAAGAATACAAAGAAAGCAGCGATTACAAATGGAGATGGAACTTTTAGTATTGCAGCAAAGAAAGGTGATGAACTTATTGTTTCCTACATTGGCTATGATACAAAAACAACAGTAGTAAACGATGACGCTTTTCTTGAAATTGAAATCACTGCTACTTCCAATCAATTGAATGATGTAGTAGTAACTGCCTTGGGTGTAAAGAAAGAAGTAAAACGAATAGGCTATGCAGTACAGGAAGTAAAAGGAGAAGATCTTATTAAGGCAAGGGATCAAAATCCAATTACCGGTTTAACGGGAAAAGTAGCAGGCTTATCGGTTGGGCCTTCTGCAGAATTATTAAGGAAACCGGTTGTGTTGTTGCGTGGAAACGAAATAACATTATACGTAGTAGATGGCGTACCCATTAGTTCTGACACATGGAACATAAGTCCTGATGACATTGAATCATACACAGTGCTCAAGGGTCCTACTGCTGCTGCTTTGTATGGCAGCCGTGCACAGTTTGGAGCAATACTTATTACAACAAAAAAAGGTTTAAACCGTAAAGGTTTTACTGTTGAATTTAACTCCACCAATTCCATTGATAAGGGCTTTCTTGCCTTTCCGAGAGTGCAGCATGAATATGGTCCCGGTGAAAATAATCTTTATGCATTTGGTGATGGAAAAGGAGGTGGCTTAAATGATAATGATTACGATGTTTGGGGCCCAAGATTTGATGGAAGATTAATTCCTCAGTATGATGGTAAGTATGATCCTAATACAACTTATACAACAACATTTCCAGGCGGCAGGGTATGGACGGGCAATATAGAACCTACTCCATGGATTGCGCGTGGCACGAATAATCTTGAAAATTTTTTGAGAACAGGATTTCAAACAACCAACAACATTGCGTTGAATGCAACCGGTGATAATTATACTATGCGGTTTTCTTTATCTCATTCGTATCAACAAAGTATTATTCCAAACATGGAATTGAATATTACCAACTTCAATATGTATGGTTCTTACAATGTGAGCAAGCGATTAAAGATAGATGCCAATCTCAATTTTAATCGTCAATACACGCCAAATTATCCTGATGTTGATTATGGCCCCAACAGTTTACTTTATAATATAGCTGTATGGACGGGCGCAGACTGGGATGTAAATGCGCCTGATATTCGCGCTGAATGGCAACCAGGCAAAATAGGCACCCAGTCTGTGTTTGCGGAATACCAGCGTTATCATAATCCATGGTTCATGGTGAACGAATGGCTGCGCGGGCATTACAAGAATGATATCTATGGATATGTTTCAGCCAACTACAAGATCAATGACAATTTGAATGTTACCGGACGTACACAGGTAACAACCTACAACTTATTACGAACAGAAAAAATGCCTTTCTCTGCACATCCTTATGGTCGTGAACAAAATCTTGGCGATTACAGGGAAGACAGGAGAGATCTTTTTGAGAACAATACCGACGTGCAGTTAAATTACAATTATACAGTAAAGAAATTTTTGAATCTCTCTGGTTTGATTGGTGGTAATGTTCGTTTATTCAGTTACAATTCCAACTGGACATCTACTGATTACATGAATGTTCCTGAAGTGTATAGCTTTAGTAATTCACTTAATCCTGTACAATCAAACAGTTTTAATTCTGACATGCGTGTATACAGCGCTTATTTTTCACTTGATGCTTCATTGAGTAAGTATGCAACTATTGCTGTTACGGGTCGTGTAGATAAATCATCTGCGTTGCCTAAAGCACATGACAGTTATTTTTATCCGAGTGTTTCAGTAGCCTCTGTAATTTCTGATTACATTAACCTGCCCGATGCAATTTCTTTTCTAAAAGTAAGAGCTTCTTATGCCACAGTACATGGTGATGCTACATCCGCAACTATTGGCACTGCGCCTTTTAATTCTATAACAGCCTTTGGTGCATCGCCTTCCGGCAGTTCATTATATGATTATCCTCTTGATTATGGCAATAATTATTTATCTCCTTATGGTGGCCCCGATTATTCTTTGGTTGCATTATACAATACAAGCAAACCTTACGATAACCAAACCGCTGCTTATTATACAAGCAATTTGTATGATCCGAATATCAAAACATTTAACCGTGTAAATTATGAGGGCGGTTTCGATGTCAAGTTTCTCAAAAACCGTTTGGGCTTTAGTGCAACAGCATTTGAATATATTGACGGGCCAAGGATCTTGCAAAACCCAATTTCAAGCGCAACAGGTTATGATTATTATTATCTGAATGCATTAAAGACAAAGAAAACAGGATACGAATTATCACTGTCAGGCAATCCTGTAAAAACAAAGAATGGTATCAACTGGAATGTGCTTGTTAACTGGAGTACTTTCCAGGACAGGTATGATGAATTGCCACCCGGACAGGAAACATACAATACTTATTATACAACTGCTTCAACTAAAAAAACTTTACCAAACGGGTCTTATTATAGTGATCGTGTAGATGCATTTTACAGCAGTGCTTTTGTAAGAACATCAGATGGACAAATAATATTTGATGCAGCAGGAAAGCCATTGGCCAATCCTGTACCACAATTCCTCGGATATCTGAACGCAGATTTTCAATGGAGCATTTACAACAGCATAAGCTGGAAAAATTTATCACTCGGTTTTCAGTTTGACGGAAGTGTAGGTGGCGTTACAACTGATTATATGCACAACAAAACGATGCGCGGAGGCAGAAATATAGAAACCGTTGAAGGTGCATTTGGTGTATCAAGACTTGCCGATGATGAACATGCAGGAGACCCGGACTTTCATGGCACTTATGTTGGAGAAGGGGTTGTTGTTTCTAATGGTGTACCCATTGATTTTGATTCAGAAACAGGTGCTATTCTTAATTACAAAGACCTTCAGTTTGCACCCAATACGCAGGTAACACTTGTGCAGGACTACATCAGCAAATACTATAATGTTTCTGAAGCAAACCTGATGAGCAAAACTTATGCAAAGCTGCGTGAAGTAACACTGACTTATGATATTCCTCAAAAATTGTTGAGCAGAACTTTTATAAATAAATTATCTGTTTCGTTGGTTGGCCGCAATCTTATTTATTTCTATGGTGATAAAAGATTTAAAGATGTTGATCTTGATCAATACAATTACAGCACCAGCGGCACTGGTTTGCAATCACCCACCGTACGCAGGTATGGATTTAATATCAACGTAATATTCTAACCTAAAAATTCAAACAATGAAAAAAAATATAAATGCAACAGTGATCATATTAATTGCAGCAACGATGATCACGAGTTGTAAAAAAAGTTTTGACGAACTATATCAAAACCCAAACAAGCCAACCAGTGTTCCGCCAGCCTTGCTTATGAACGGAACATTGAATGATATGTACGATGCACCTTATTCTATGTATGAGCGCTGGAGCCAGTATTACTGTTGCAATTATGATTATTATGGAAATAATCGCTATGATTTTGGTACGGGTGCTGATTACTATTCCACTTTAAAGAATGTAACAAAGATGGAAGAAGAAGCACAAAAGCTTGGCCTGTCTGCGGGAAATCCTTATGATGCAATGGCAAAATTTTTCAAGGCATATTTCTTTACAAAGATGAGTCTTGAAATGGGTGATATACCTGTAACAGAAGCCTTGCAGGGTACCAGTGATTTAGTACCGGCTTATGATCCGCAAAAGCTCGTATTTCAAAAAGCATTTGTATGGCTGGACAGTGCAAACACAGAGCTGGCCTTGCTTATAGCTGGCAGCGACAATTCTTTACAGGGTGATATTTACTTTGATAATGATCTTTCAAAATGGCAAAAAACAGTAAATACTTTTCGTTTGAGACTGTTGCTTCATTTAAGTAAGAAAACTGAGGATGCTGATCTCAATATCAAACAACAATTTGCAAGCATTGTAAATAATCCAACGCAATATCATGTTATGGAAGATAACAGTGATAACATGCAATACAATTATATTTTTCCTACCAATGTTTACCCGATGAATCCCGGCAACTTTGGATTTGACGCATTGCGCTACAATACTTCTGCTACTTATGTTGGCTTACTTACTCAGTTTAAAGATCCTCGTGTATATATAACTTCTGAACCTGCAGGTGCATTGGTTGCTGCGGGCAAAAGTCCTACAGATTTTGATGCATTTGTTGGTGCAAATCCTGGCGAAGATTTGGGAACGATGTATGTCAAAGCAAACAGTGGTCAATACTCTTTGATCAACCGCAAACATTATTACGATACATATACCGGCGAACCAAGTATTCAGATTGGTTATCCCGAATTATGCTTCACTATTGCAGAAGCAATCAATCGCGGATGGATTAGTTCAGGTCCTCTTGGTTCTGCTGAAGATTATTATAAAGCCGGCATCAAAGCATCATGGGCTTATTACGGTATTCCTGAAGCAGGCTCAATGGATGTTTTCTTTTTGCGCCAGGGCGCAAGTCTCGGCACGTATGATAAATACACAGTTACTGTAAATTTTGATTCATATTACAATCAGCCTGCAGTGAAATATGCAAGTGGTGCAACAGGTTTAACGCAGATATTGCAGCAAAGATATTTGGCGCTTTTCCGCCATTCAGGTCTTGAGTCTTATTACACATACCGAAGAACAGGCGTGCCCACTTTCACTACAGGCCCCGGCACAGGCAACAGTGAAAGAATCGCAATGCGTTTTCAATATCCTTCTGATGAAAAAACGGCGAATACGGAAAATTATAACAGTGCACTTAAATCGCAGTATAGCGGAAATGATGATATCAATGGCATAATGTGGCTGCTAAAATAGTAGCTTGTGAAAATAAAACATGGCGAAGCTTAAATGTTTCGCCTGTTTTTTTAAAATAAATAATCGTTCTGAATTTTATCATTAATGTTGTACCAAGCTTTGGAACTATTATGAAACTTCTGTTGTGTCACTCACTTTTACGCTTTGTTCTTTATTGAGCATTGAACTCCGAATTAAAATTTCGGTAACAAATATTACTCGAAGCTCACTGAAAATAGCTCATAGCTTTTCTTCTGTACAAGAGTGCGACGCAACAAAAGTGTAATAGAAAATAAAAAGTTTAGTCCATAAAAAAATAAAGTAACCCAATGAAAAAAATTTGTTTGTTATTCGTATTGTCCCTCACTGCTCTCATAATATTTTCACAACGCAAAACAGAAAACCTTGTAATCGCTACACTCGATGGAATGCGCTGGCAGGAAGTATTCGGCGGTGTTGACTCTGCCATAATCGTGAACAAAAATTTCACAAAAGATTCAGAACAAATCGCAAAAAATTTTTGGAGTGATGATCCGACTGAACGCAGAAAGAAACTTTTTCCATTTTTCTGGAACACGATTGCAAGTCATGGTCAGCTTTACGGAAATCGCAATGCAGGTTGTGAAGTAAACAACGCAAACCCTTACTGGTTCTCATATCCAGGCTATAATGAAATCTTCACAGGCTATCCTGACACTGCTGTAAACAGCAATGATAAAATTCCAAACAAGAATGAAAATGTTTTGGAGTTCATCAACAAACAAAAAGGATATACAGGCAAAGTTGCGGCATTTACTACATGGGATTGTTTTCCATATATACTCAATAAATGGAGAAGCGGAATTTATGTAAACGCTGATGTTGATACTTTAAAGTTTAATACCCCTCAATTACAACTGATCAATGATATGCAGTTTCTCACAACGCGTTCAATTGATGTGCGTCCTGATGTGTTCACTTATTTTGCTGGAAGAGAATATTTAAAAACATACAAGCCAAAAGTATTGTATATCGCATTTGATGAAACAGATGATTTTGCACATGCACAAGAATATGATCAATATTTAAAAAGTGCACATGCTGAAGATGCAATGATTGCTGACTTGTGGAATACATTGCAATCAATTCCACAGTATAAAGACAAAACAACTTTGATCGTTACCTGCGATCATGGCCGCGGTGATAAAGTAAAAGAAGAATGGACATCGCATGGGCAAAAAATTGCAGATGCAGGGCAGATTTGGATTGCAGCAATGGGCCCTGATACAAAGCCATTGGGTGAAGTAAAAAATAATGAATTGTTGTATCAACGCCAGTTAGCAACAACTTTCGCCGCGTTACTTGGCTTTGAATTTAAACCTGCTAATCAGCCTGTAATGCCACCTGTAAAAACTATTTTAAACCGATAACTATGCTATACAACAAGCCTGTGAACATCGAACAGGTAACAAATGAAATTATGCTTCTGTTTGAAAAATATGGCCATGAAGATTATGATGGAGAGCCCGTATCGCAAACATCGCACATGATACAATGTGCTATGCAGGCAATGGGTGAAGGAGAAGATATAGAACTGATACTCGGTGCATTCCTTCACGACATTGGCCATTTGCTGAAGCATGAACAGCAAACAAAAGCAATGGGTAATTATGGTGTGATGAATCATGAAGGCATTGGTGCAGATTATCTTCGCGCAAAAGGATTTTCAGAACGTATTTGTGCAATGGTAGAAAAACATGTTGATGCAAAAAGATATCTTGTAACAACAGATGCAACATACAGGGAAAAATTATCTGAAGCGAGTTTGCAAACACTGGAATGGCAGGGTGGTCCGATGAATAAAGATGAAATCATTTTATTCGAACACCATCTTTTCTTTGATGACATTATTAAAGTAAGGCTATGGGATGAAATGGCGAAGAACAGAAATGCTGTTACGCTTCAATTGAGCCATTTCCGTAGTCTTATTCAGCGGTATTTGAATGACAGAACGTAAAAATGGAATTGGGAATTTGGAATTTGGAATTAGTATGAGAGAATCAAATTCAGACACTTAGAACTCACAACTCAAAACATAAAACTTCCGCATGAATAATTCCATTCAGCTTATAGTGTTCGATATTGCCGGTACAACGGTAAAAGACAATGGTGAGATAGCAATTGCATTTCAAAAAGCAATGAAGGAAAATGGTTATGATATACCAACCGAAAAAATTTATCCGTTAATGGGTTACAAAAAGCCGGAAGCCATACAGATGATTTTGAAGGCGTATGAACCTGATGCAGCAAGAATTACAGAAGATTATATTAACTCCATTCATAATCGTTTTCTTCAATTGATGATTGAATATTATTCCGCAACAAATGAATTGCAGCCATTGCCCCATACAGAAGAAGTATTTGCGTATTGCAGAAACAAAGGAATAAAAATTGGTCTTGATACCGGCTTTTCAAACGATATAACTAACGTGATTATTGATCGTTTGGGTTGGTTAAAAGATAGCAAGATTGATTATGTTGTATCAAGCAATGAAGTGGCTGCAGGTCGTCCTCATCCATACATGATTCAAAAAATGATGATGGCTGCCGGCATTGATGATCCAAAAAAAGTAGTCAAACTCGGCGATACAGAAGTTGATATAAACGAAGGAAAGAATGCTGGTTGCTTATATTCCATCGCAGTTACAACAGGCGCATTCACACGTGAGCAATTGTATCCTTACAAACCTTCATTTATCATTGATGATCTTAATGAACTAATTACAATTATTGAAAATAATGATTGGCCACAAAGGCACTAAGACGCAAAGAAACTTATACTATTTGTAAAACTTCGTGCCTTTGTGCCTTCGTAGCTCAAATAAAACAATGTTTATCTCGAAATCCTTTCAACAAAAATTAGAGAACATGCCTGCATGGTTTATTTCTATTTACGCAGCAGTATGTTCTTTTTGTGTTTACTTCTGCACGTATGCTTTTCGCAAACCCTTTACTGCAGCAGGCTTTGAAGGAATAAACTTTCTGCATATTGATTATAAAGTATGGCTTGTAACGGCACAGGTAACCGGCTATATGCTAAGTAAATTCTATGGAATAAAATTTATTTCGGGAATGCATGGCGAGAAAAGAGCTGCAACTATTGTAAAACTTATTTTGCTGTCCTGGTTATCACTTTTATTGTTTGCAATTACACCTGCACCTTATAATATTTTTTTCCTTTTTCTTAATGGTTTCCCTTTAGGTATGGTATGGGGACTCGTGTTTAGTTTTCTTGAGGGAAGAAGAACAACGGAATTTATGGGAGCAGTGTTATCCATCAGTTTTATTTTTTCATCCGGAGTAGTAAAGAGTGTCGGTAAATTAATTGTTTTAAATTGGCATGTAACGGAAATGTGGATGCCGTTTATTGCAGGCGGATTATTTGTATTACCGATGCTTTTGTTTACATGGCTGCTGAATCATGTACCCGCACCCACAGCGAATGATATACAATTAAGAAGTGTAAGAAAACCGATGACAGGTGCAGAACGAAAAGAGTTTGTCGCAATGTTTTTGCCCGGCATTGTTACTATTGTTACTACTTATGTTTTACTTACCATCCTCAGAGATTTCCGCGACAACTTTGCCAATGAATTATACACGGAATTAGGTTATGGAAATAATCCTGCCATTTTCACTATTACTGAAATTCCTGTTTCACTGATTGTGTTATTATGCATGAGCTTACTGATATTGGTGAAGAATAATTTCAAAGCATTTATGATCAATCATTACATGGTGATTGGTGGCTATCTGCTTGCGCTGATTTCAACATTATTGTTTACTACTCATTATATCAATCCTGTTGTTTGGATGACGATGATTGGCACCGGCTTATACTTAAGCTATGTTCCTTTTAATGCATTATATTTTGAAAGAATGATCGCAACATATAAAGTAAAAAGCAATGTTGGATTTATTATGTATATAGCTGATGCATTTGGTTATATGGGTAGTGTGCTGGTATTATTCCTGAAAGAATTTATCGGTGTGCAACTTTCATGGACAAATTTCTTTACCGGTGCTGTGATATTTATTACACTCATTGGCATTACAGGAACAATCATTGCAGCCATTTACTTCAGGAGAAAATATTTATCTGTTCAATTATCTCTTCAAACATTCTATGCCTGATAAAAGTGCAATTGTAATAGGAGCAGGAATTGTTGGTCTTGCCATAGCAAGAAGTCTTGCCGAAAGAAATTATACTGTAACTGTTTTTGAAAGAAATGAAAAAGCAGTTGGTGCATCTATAAGAAATTTTGGAATGATATGGCCTGTTGGTCAGCCAAATGGAAAATTGTATGAACGGGCATTGCGCTCAAAATCAATCTGGAAGCAGGTTTGCATTGAGGCAGGTTTATGGTTTAACGAAGTTGGCAGTTTGCATCTTGCATACAACGATCATGAATGGAATGTGATACAGGAATTTGTGGAAGCAAATAAAAATACAAGGAATGTTTCTGAAATCAATGCAAATGGGGCATTACAAAAAAGTGAAGCTGTAAATCGGGAAGGATTAAAAGGAGCATTGTGGAGCGAAGATGAAATGATCGTTGAAGCAAGAGTTGCGATTGAAAAATTGCCTGCTTATCTCGCCAATAAATATGGAGTCACATTTCATTTCAATACAGCAATCACACAGATCAAATACCCTAAAGTAATTTCAGGTAAACAAAGCTGGAGCGCTAATAAAATCTATGTTTGCAGCGGCGCAGATTTTGAAACGTTATATCCTGAAGTATTTGCTAACAACCATTTTACAAAATGCAAATTGCAGATGATGCGTTTGATAATGCAGCCTGATAGCTGGCGCATTGGCCCTTCATTATGTGGTGGTTTATCGCTTATTCATTACAAAGGATTTGAAATAGCTTCTTCATTGCCACAATTAAAAAAACATTATGAAACAACAATGCCTGATTACATTAAATGGGGCATTCATGTAATGGTATCGCAAAATGCAGAAGGTGAATTAACGATTGGTGATAGTCATGAATACAGTCTTGCACACGATCCCTTCGATAAACAATACATCAACCAACTTATTATTAATTATTTAAAACAATTTGCTCTATTTAAAGATTGGCGCATGATCCAAAGCTGGCACGGCATTTATCCAAAACTTACCAATGGACAAACAGAATTTATTTATTCACCGGAGCAGGGAGTAACAATTGTAAACGGTTTAGGTGGTGCAGGCATGACATTAAGTTTTGGCCTTGCTGAAGAAGTAATGAATATTTATTGAACGCGTAATCAAATATAAAATAAAAAGCTGCCCTTTACGGAGCAGCTCTTTATTTTCTTGTAACAACAATCTTACTGCACAATCAATTTTTCTTTTTGATTAATGCCATCACCTGTAACGCTTATATAGTAGGAACCTGAATTTAATTTACTTATATCTATGGGTAATGATTCTGTTGTAAGAACATAAGCAGCTAATTGCTGTCCGAGACTATTAAACAATTTTACCTGCAAAGTTTTACGATTTTCTTTTACAGTAAGTATTACCAGACTCTTTGCGGGGTTTGGAGCAATACTGATAAGATTCCTGGTATCATCAAAATTCAATGATTTCACATCAGAATAACTATACTTACCATCCCTGTCAATTAATCTTATGCGATAAATATTATTTCCTCTTACAGGTTTTAGATCTATATAAGTATAACTCTGGGTTGTTGTACTATTACCCTTTGCTTTAACCGAACCTATTTCAGCATAGTTGTTACCGTCAATTGTTTTTTCTACCACAAACCTGTCAACATTCTGTTCTGCAACTGTACTCCATTTAAGCAATGCAGTATTGTTTATTTTTTCAGCAGTAAAGGTTCCCCAAACTACAGGTAAAACAGAAGGTAAATCATACGCACCCTTAGCATCTTTTATTAAGTTATTGCTTCCTTCGTTAGCACTGTATCCAAGACCTCTTCTTGCAAAAGCACGCCATAATGCAGGGCTGTATTTACCACCAAATAATACCGTATCGGCTTTTAATATAGCATCCCTGCCATCAACACAGCCCGGATTGCATTTTTGCAGTTTTAATCCTTCAATCATAAGACGCATTGCAATAGTATTACCACCGGTTTTAGAGGCATCCCAATAGGTGGTGTTTATACCATAAGATTTAATCAACTCCCATGTCATTTCCCAAAGTGTGGTGCACCAAAATTCACCGGTATAATAAATTGCACCAGAGGTAGTTTCCTTAAATGATGTATCTGTTCTTAAACTATCGTAAGTCCAGGGATCAATACTAAAATTAGTGCTGTACGGGTAAATACGAATTCCTCCAAATTCAGGGCTGAGACCAAAAGCATAATTACCAATAGGGTGAGGCAACGCTCCATCGGTAGTTTTTGCCTTTGACCAATCGGTTGTCATCATCAATGCATTATAATCGCTCCAGCCTTCACCCATCTGCTCTTTATTATTTAAACAAGACGAGTTATTGGGCCCACCCGTAAGCCTTGTAGAAATACCATGTGTAAATTCATGTGTAATAATAGTATTGTCAAGTTCTCCATCTATCCGTGGTGTTGGGCTTAATGTGGCATTCACTACTATATTACTATTAAGAAAACTTTTTAAATTCTGTGCTTCTTCATAAGTTATAAATACTGCCGGAATGGTTATTGTACTGTCAGTCCCACTCATAGTAACGAGACCATCTCCCGGAATATTATTACCAACGATAGCTGCAACAGCTCCTGCATTTTGTGCATTCTTAACTTTATTTATAAAATTATTCTGTGCATCTGTTGAACATCCTCTCCTGTCTATATAAGCAATTTTTCCATTTAATTCAGCAGGGTTGGCAGCAGAACCGCATGCATTGTGTTTACTTGTATTATCTAAATCTTTAAAAAAAACAACATTTGCCGTGATAGTTCCTCTTTGCGCTATTTTATTGTGGATGCTGAAATTACTTTCCAAAGAAGCTTTATAACCAGCATAAGAAGATGGCTCATTTATTTTAAATTTTTTTAAGAGTGAGCCATCAAATACACCTACCTGTATTCGAGGACTACTGCCATCAACTGGTGTAGCAAAATTTGCATTATTTCTGTTTGTGCTATCACCATCTAATCCATCCGCAATTACCAGGTCATTACCGCTTCCACCTCTTCCCTGGTTATTGGTTTGAAAATTACCGGCAGCTTCATCAAAACCATACTGGTAACTCATATCATGCATAATATTCATCCAGTAAAATAAATTGGTTACACCAAAATTTGTTGTTGCAGGTTCTTCAATTGGATCACCATCAAAACGAGGTGTAAAATTGAATGTAAGATCGGGCAGTGATGTAGAAGATCTTGGTGCATTCCTAAGTGTAGTATTCTTGCCGTCAAGATCCGGTTGAGCATACACATTGTTGCCCCTGGTGCTGTCATAATCTTTAATACCATTACTGTTCCATTTTAAAGAAGTAGCATTTGTGTTTGCAAAAATTGTCCAGGGATTTGTTACCAATGTTGGCGCTGAATGATCAGGATCCAAAAACGGATAAGGTATTACATTATATTTTGCGGAGTTAACAGACTCTATGCCTTTTTCACTTGTTGTATTATCTTCTGTTTTGTATTCTTTATGTTCATAGCATTGCATTTTATGAATATGTGGCGATTGCCAGCTACATTTAGCTGTAAGATTTTCTTTGCGTAAAATTCTGCCGCTGAGCGCATCTACTTTTATCAGCCAGTAATCATTGGAACGCAGTGTGTGTATGCCTACCTGCCAACTCAATTTAAAATGGTCATCTTCGGGAGTACTTGTCCACATCAACCGAACATTGATATTGTTGATTCCTATGCCCAGTTTGTCGTATTCAAACTCTTGTCCATCGGGGGATTTGCGAAGAGGAATCATTACGGAAGAAGCCAACGGCAAATTAACATCAGATGCAGCATTGCGCAAAGCTGTAAAAGATGTAACAGCAGGTTTTGCATTACTGTTGATTACACGTTTATCAATATCATTAATTCTTGATGAAGTAACAGAAACTACTTTATCATCTCTGAATGCAACTGTAGTAAGTGCGTTGTAAACATCCACTCCTTTGTAAGTTTGTTGCAGGTAAGCCATCACAACATTCGCCTGGTTGTCGAAATAAAAAGATGCAACCCTTGTATTTTTTACATCATCAGCAGAGAGACCTAAGGAAGCAGCATTTTTTGAAACAAGTTGTTTGATGGTAACTTCATTCACATTTTTCTGTGCCGAAACATGTAATGTAATTGCAAGGCACAGCATACTCATAAGCGCAAAAATTCTGGTCATTGTGTTTGGTTTAATAAAGAGAAAATTGAAATTGTAAATTAGAGATTTTTTGTTTACACTACACTTCGATGAATTAATATTTTGAGGTGTGGGAAACATGACGAACAAAAATTTGTTATAAGTAACGGATTATGCTGATTTTTTTTCTGAATGTACAAGTGTGCGACGCAACAGAAGATAATAGTAGTAATGCAGCCAGGTACAAAAAAATAATTAACGCAATTTATCTTTTCAACAAAAAAGGCAACAAAGATATTCTTCATTATCTTATATACTTTACATACTTTATAAACTCTATATACTTTATTTACTTAACTCAGTACATCCATCGCACAAACGCTTCCATCGCTGCATATCTTGTTAAACCCAATGCTGCATAAAGATTTGCAGTGTTGCTGTTGCGATCTTCTGCACGTTGCCAGAATTCACGTATATCGCTGCCCTGGAACGGAACTGTATCTTTCTGGCTCTGGTGTATAAAAATGCCATAACGTTTTTTCATCACTTGGTCGGGACTCATGGGAATCGCCATTTCAATATCAGCAATATCCCATTCCTGCCATGCACCTTTGTACAACCATACCCAACAATCTTTTATCCAATCATCACCTTCTGCTTTTATTCTTTTTAAACTTTCAAAAACAATATCCAGACAAACTTTATGTGTTCCATGCGGGTCTGCAAGATCACCTGCACAATATGCCTGTTGCGGTTTTATTTTGCGTAGCAATTCTATTGTTAACTGAACATCTTCCTCACCCATCGGTTTCTTTTCAATCGTCCCGGTTTCATAGAAGGGCAGGTTTTGAAAATGCCAGTTGCCATAAGGCAATCCAACATATTTACAGGTAGCTTTCGCTTCACATCTTCTTATCAAACCCTTGATGGCACGTATTTCCAGCGTATCTACCTGGTTGGCTCGTTTCGTTGAAAGAAATTTTTGTGCGTTGGCAAGTATCTCACGACTCTTTTCATTGTCCATATGAAAAAGATCTTCAAACCCAACTGCGAAATCTATAAAACGTGTAACGAATTCATCTGTCACTGCAATGTTGCCACTTGTTTGATATGCTACATGCACATCATGTCCCTGATCATGTAAACGCATAAATGTGCCGCCCATGCTTATAATATCATCATCGGGATGCGGTGAGAATATGATAATACGTTTTGGATAAGGTTTACTGCGTTCGGGATGGGTTGGCAGATAAGAATCGGGTTTACCACCGGGCCAGCCCGTGATGCTGTCGCGAAGCATATAAAATACCTGCAGATTTATTTCATAAGCGTCGCCTTGCTCAACAAGCAGATCACCCAAACCATTTTCATTATAATCATAGTTTGTTAAGCTCAATACCGGTTTGTTTAATTTGAGCGCCATATTTACTACAGCACGTTTGATCATTTTTGGACTCCATGTAATATCACCGGTGAGCCATGGAGATTTAAATCTTGTAAGCTCCGATGCTGCCTGTTCGTCCAGCACAAATGTGCAATTATTATGTTGCTGCAAAATGCTTGCAGGCACTTGTTCTGTAACATGACCTTCCACCGCCTTTGCAACAATTTGTGCTTTAAAGCCCCATGCCATCAGCAAAATTCTTTTTGCTTTCATTATCGTGCTGATTCCCATCGTTAATGCAAGCCGCGGCACTTTGGCAATGTTTTGAAACTCTCTTGCATTGGCAACACGTGTGTTGTTATCAAGATTGGTTAAACGGGTTTTAGAAAATATACTCGAACCCGGTTCATTAAAACCAATATGACCATTATTACCGATACCGAGAATCTGCAAATCAATACCGCCTGCATCTTCAATCATTTGCTCATACTGCAAACAATGTTCTTTTACTTTTTCTTTTGGTAATTCTCCGTCAGGTATATGAATGTTTAAAGGATCAATATCTATATGATTAAATAAATGACGATGCATAAAGCTCCAGTAGCTCTGGTATGCCTCTTTTTGAATGGGATAATATTCATCAAGATTAAAAGTGATAACATTCTTAAAACTCAATCTTTCTTCTTTATGAATGCGTACTAATTCTTTGTACATGCTGATAGGTGTGGAACCGGTAGCAAGACCTAATACACTTTTTTCGCCCTTGCTTTGTTTTTCTTTTATCAGCTTTGCAATTTCTTTTGCCACATAACGCGAACCTTCTTTGGTGTTTGGAAAAATTTCACAGGGAATTTTTTCAAAAGAGTCAACCATGCTCATGTTTATTAATTTTGATTAGGAGTGCAAAATTATTGTTTCGTTCAGGATTTTTATTATGCAATCGTTTCCTTGTGTCACTCACTTGTACTGCAGAAAAACTATGAGCTATTTAGCCACGAGCTGCAAGTATTTTCCCCTGAAGCTCATACCTCAAGGGTCACAGCTTCTTCTAATTGACCTCTATCTCATCTACAAAAATACCACCACGATTTTCAACACCCGGTGGTATTTGATTGTATGCTTTCACCTTTACATATTGCGTGCTGACGGGGAAGAAGCTAAGAGTAATTTTTCTCTGGTTGTTCCATTGCTCATTTTCATTTTTTTGTGATGCAATTGTTTTCCAGTTTGCACCATTGTCAGAACTATATACATCAACCTGCTGCGGTATTTTAATAAAGCTGCCTGTGGATGGTAATATATCCAGCGTCACTTGCTGAATGGTTTCTTTTTTATTTAAATCAACCGTTGCTTCAAGGTCTTTGCCCAAATCAAACATTAACCATTCTGATGCGCTGCGACCAGCATTATCAGGAGCTTTCAAGCCGTCAACCAAGGCAAATTCATTTGCATCTTTGGAAAAATAAGTGGAAGGTGGATTGGTTACAGTAATTTTTTTTCCTGTGGCTTTATTGAAAGAGAAGGTATATGTTGCCTGATTAATAATCTTATTTTGTTTACCATCTTCTAATGCAGCCCAGACAGTTTTATTTTGATTTATCATCAGAGGTTTTGTATAAGTTTCAGTATTTCCATTATTAATGCTTGTAACAATTCTTCCGTCTTTATATTTTGATTCCAGAGAATAATAAACCCCCTCATGATTTTCTGTTGGCGTAATACTTGTTTTCAAATCAAAATATGCTTTGCTGTAATTCACTTTCCAAAGCTCATATCTCTTTAATTGTGCCGGCAAGCGTTTTTGAAAATCATTCCAATCTCTTTTTTCTTTAGGACTCCACAATACTTCACTCAACGCTGCAAGACGGGGAAAGATCATGTATTCAACTTTTGGAACATTCGCCATGTATTCTGACCATACGTTTGCCTGCGCACCTAAAACATATTTTGCTTCCTCAGCACCAAGTTGTTTTGGAACAGGTTCATATT
>WNGA01009431.1_pt1 | contig 19167 bp, 20 predicted proteins | sample 5400061 | NCBI WGS metagenome assembly WNGA01 (sample SAMN13153366, study PRJNA577476) | soil metagenome | isolation source: 100 cm soil or saprolite under grassland replicate 2 | place: USA:California | collected 2016-06-15 | reverse complement strand
AAGGCCCAGACGGCGAAGGAGGCTTCCTCGGCTTCGGAGAAATAGCCGACGTCGACACCGCCGGAACCGGCGTACACACCTTCGACCTGCCACCCGGCAAGTACGCACTCACCTGCTGGGAGGACGGCAAGGCCGGCGGTGGCACAGGCCCCGTCCACGCCTCCATCGGCATGGCCAAGGAGTTCACCGTCTCGTGAGGACAGCCATGCGTTCTCGCGCGCCTCTCCGTGACCGTCCCCGCCGACCCCGGCGGGGACGGGTCGCCCGGCACCTGCGGCTGGCAGGGGTATTGGTGTTGCCGCTGGTGACGTCGGCGTGCGTCCCGGCCGGGATATCGGCGAAATCGACCGACGTACACCGGCTCTTCTACATCATCCTGTGGCTCGCGCTTCCGGTGTTCCTGTTCGTCGAGGGGATGCTCGCCGTCTCTGTCATCCGGTTCCGTAGACGCCGCGGCGACGAGTCGGAACCACCCCAGAACCCGGGCAACAACACCGCCCTGGCGGCCTTCTTCGCCGGCCCGTTGGTCGTCATCGTCGTGCTGCTCGCGGTCGGCGAGGTGACCCTGGCGAAGGTCGACCACATCGATCCCCGTCCCGTGGAGCGGGTCGTGATCACGGGGTTCCAGTGGGAATGGTCGGCGAGGTACCTGAACGAGGGGGTCACGGTGACCGGGAAGACCCTCAGGCAGCCGCTGACGATGGCGTTGCCGGTCGACACGCCGATCCGGATCGAGCTTCGTGCCACTGACGTGATCCACGAGTTCTACGTACCGCACCTGCTCTTCATGAAGAACGCGGTTCCGGGGCACCCGAACATCATCTCGATCACGCCGACGAAGCTTGGTACGTACCCCGGCCGGTGCGCGCAGTACTGCGGCCTGTGGCATTCCCGGATGACCTTCGTCGTCAAGGTCGTGTCGCGTACGCAGTTCCACGCCTGGATGAAGCGTCACAAGGAGGCGGCGGCCCATGCGGGCACCTGCAAGCCGACGGGGTCGTCCCTCAATCTGGTCGCGCGGCAGATCTCCTGGGACAAGAGTTGTCTCGCGGTGGTGGCGGGCCGGCCTTTCCGGATTTCGATCAAGAGTGAGGACGTCGGAATAGCCCACAACTTCGCGATCTGGGAAAGCCCGGCGACGAAGCATCGGCTGTATCTCGCGCCGGATTTCACCGGACCCGTCACCAGGACCTTCACCGTACCGGCGCTGAAGCCCGGGAAGTACTACTTCCAGTGCGACATCCACGGTCCGGCTATGGCCGGAACCTTGATCGTCGGATGAGCAGCATGCGAAGAAGGAGCGGCAGGGCGATATGACCGCAGCAGAGGTTCAGGCGCAGACCCGGCCACCGGAGCCACGCTTCGCGCGTGCGCTCGGCTGGCTGATGACCACCGATCACAAGAAGATCGGGATCTTGTACCTGGTCAACTCGTTCGCATTCTTCGCGATCGCGGGATTCATGGCGATGCTGATCCGGACGCAGTTGGCGAAGCCCAACAACACGTTCCTTTCGGCGCAGGCGTACAACGAGATGTTCACCATGCACGGGACGATCATGATCTTCCTCGTGATCCTCCCGCTGCTGTCCGGCTTCGGCAACTACTTCATGCCCCTGCAGATCGGCGCGCTCGACATGGCGTTCCCCCGGGTCAACGCGCTGTCGTTCTGGCTGCTGCCGGTGGGCGGCCTCTCGATCCTCTCCGGGTACCTCACCAAAGGTGGCGCGGCGGCCTCCGGCTGGACGAACTACGTGCCGCTCGCGCTTCAGGAGGGAACCGGCCAGGACCTCTGGATCCTGGGCCTGATGATCGTGGGCACCAGTTCACTGCTCGGTGCGATCAACTTCATCGTGACGGTGCTCCGGCTACGCGCGCCCGGCATGAGCATGACCCGCGTACCGATCTTCACCTGGGCGACACTCAGCACGTCGATCCTGGTCGTCCTGGCCGTCCCCGCGCTGACCGCGACGCTGATCATGCTGTTCGCCGACCGGCACCTCGGGACCGTGTTCCTCGATCCGGGGCATGGCGGAAGCGTGTTCAACTACCTGAACACCTTCTGGTTCTTCGGGCACCCCGAGGTCTACATGCTCATCATGGGCGCCTGGGGAATCGTGTCGGAGATCATCCCGGTGTTCAGCGGCAAACCGCTCTTCGGCTACCGCGGCGTGATCCTCGCCCTGATGCTCGTCATGGCCCTGTCGTTCACCGTGTGGGGCCACCACATGTACACGACCGGCCTGGTCAGCGACTCCTTCTTCTCCGTAACCACGGAGCTGATATCGGTACCGACCGGGGTGCTGTTCCTGAACTGGTTGTTCACGATGTGGCAGGGGAAGATCCGGTTCGAGCCGCCGATGCTCTTCGCGCTGGGGTTCGTCGCGCTCTTCCTCATCGGCGGAATCGACGGCGTGTGGATGGCGTCGCCGCCGATGGACTACGCGATCCACGACACGTACTTCGTCGTATCGCACATCCACTACGTGCTCTTCGGGGGCAGCTTCTTCGCGATCATGGCGGCGATGTACTACTGGTTCCCCAAGATGACCGGCCGCTTCCTTAACCGGCGGCTGGGCTACTGGCACTTCTGGCTGCTGTTCATCGGCTTCAACGTGACGTTCTTCCCGATGCACTACCTCGGCCTGATGGGGATGCCGCGGCGCGTGGCGCAATACCCCGCCGATGCGGGATGGACGACGCTGAACCAACTCGCGACCATCGGCGCGTACGTCATCGGCGTGGGGATGCTGGTCGCGTTCGTCAACCTCGTGATAACGCTGCGCCGGCCCCGTACCGCGCCCGCCGACCCGTGGCAGGGCAACACGCTGGAGTGGGCGACCTCCTCGCCACCACCCCCGCACAACTTCGACAGCCTGCCGGAGATCAGGTCCGAGCGGCCGGTCCGCGACCTGCGCCTCAGCGCCCCCGCAGCGGGATCGGAGGTCACGGCATGAGAAGCCCTGTGTCAAGCCGCCTGTTGCCGGTCTCGGTTGAGCAGGTGTTGGAGGGCCTTGTGTTGGGTGGGGTCGTAGGCGACGCGGTCTTGGCAGCAGTGCCAGATGATGAAGAGCCAGGCGCGGGCGAGGATGCGGACGGCGTGGGGGTGGTCGTGGCCTCGGGCGCGGGCTCGGTTGTAGAGGTCGGCGGCCCAGGGGTTGGCGTGTCGGGTGTCGGCGGCGAAGTCGGTGACGGCGTCGCGGAGTTGTTTGTCGCAGGCCCAGCGGAAGCCGACGGTGCGGAGCTTGCCGGATTGGCGGGTCGATGGTGCGGCGCCGGCGAGGCAGGCGAGTGCTTCGGGGGTGGGGAAGCGGGCGCGGCAGTCACCGATCTCGGCGAGCAGGCGGGCGGCGCGGACGGTTCCGGAGCGGGGCAGGCTGGTGAAGACGTGCTGGTCTGTGTGCGCGGCGAGTTGGTCGGCGATCTGGGTGGCCAGGGGGCACCCTCATGTGGTGCCGAGACGCGGCCGCCGGTTCGCTCACTGATCGGCGCTCGGAGGCGCTCAGCCCTGTCGACGGTCGGCACGTCCCGGGTAACCGCCGGGCCCCGCAGATCTCATGCCGGACGTCCAACGCGTCAAGCGAGCAGGGCAATGACCCAACGGCACCTCGGGTGCATCGGCAACCCATCCACGATCACCGACCAGAGGATGGTGCACCAGTGAGCACCGCCTCCGTACCTTCACCCCAGGTACTCGACCGCCAGGCCGTACGCGCCGCGGGCAGTCCGGTGACGGCCATGACCATCTTCGTGGCGTCAGAGGCGGTGTTCTTCGGAGCGTTCTTCGGCGTCTACATGACCGCCTACACCTCGGAGCACGACTGGCCGCCCGCCGGCGTCGCGAGCCCCTCGCTGGTACTGCCGAGCATCGCCGCCGCGGTGGTACTCGCCAGCGGGGTCGCCATGGCCCAGGCGATGCGTAGGGTACGCCGCCCCGACTACCCGCGCGGTGTCATGACCTGGCTGGGCGTCACGCTGTTCTGCGCGGTGGTCTTCGCCGCCATGCTGGCCGTGGGGTACCGCGGGCTCGGATTCGGCATCGGGCAGAGCATCTACGGGTCGCTGTTCTACGTGATCACCGGGCTCGAACTGGCCCACGTCGTCGGCGGCATCGCGCTGCTCGCCCTGGTCCTCGTCCGTGGGCGTACGGGGGAGCTGGCGCTGCACCGCGACCCGGTGCTGGCGGCGGGGATCTACTGGTACTTCGTCGTCGCCTTGGGAGTGGTGATCTATCTCGTCCTGTACCTCGCGGCAGCGCGCTGAAGCCGGTCGCATGCTCCAGGAGGGAGGTGGCCGCGGGTGAGTCTGTTCTCGCGGATCGCTGTCGGTCTCGGCGCGTTCCTCCTCGTCACCGGCGCCCTGTATGCGTGGAGCACGTACGAGTGGGAGGGCCTCACACTGATGATCACGGTGGCGGGAGGCGCTCTCGTCGTCGGTGTCTACCTGATCTTCGCGGTGCAGCGAGCCCGTGCGGTCGTCACCGGCCGCCGGAGTGAGGCGGAGGTTGCGGGATCTGACACCGAACCCCACGTCGCCCCTACCATCTGGCCGCTCGTGTTCGCCATCTCCACGATCGGCCTGCTCGTGGGAGCCATCGCGGCGCACTGGGCACTCATCCCAGGCGGGGTGCTCCTCGTCGTCGCCTGTATCGGCTGGGTCCTCGACATACGCCGGCAGTGGAGCCACCACGAGGCGAAACAGAACCATGCCCACGGGCCACGCCCGGGATAGGCGGCGAACAACGATGCGCTCCTACGACCAATGTGTCCGCTGCGGCAAGCCGACGGCATGGGGCCGATCGGTCTGCAAGGAGTGCAACCCGGCCGGGCTGCCCGAGCCGAGCGTGGCGCAGTACCACGCGACGGTGTTCATCACCGTCCTGCTGGCTCTGGTCGTGCTGGCCGCCCTGGTCATCGTGCTGCACTGAAATGTCCGGTCCTGGGCTGCCCGGTCACGGCCACGGCCGGTGGGCGCTCCACCTGGCTTGCGGCGTCGTCGTCGCAGTCATGTTCCTGCTCGTCCCGGACACCGCCGAGGCGCACGCGGTCCTCGTTTCGTCCAGTCCGGCCGCGGGCGCGACGCTGGGGGTGACGCCGGAGGCGGTGGTGCTCACCTTCGACGAGCCGCTGGTGTCCCGGCTCTCGCACGCCACCGTCGCCGACCCGACCGGCCGCCGGTTCCACGCCGCGGTGTCCGGCGAGACGATGCGGGTGCCGCTGTCGACCTACACGCCCGGTGTCTACCGTGTCGACTGGACGACGGTGAGCCAGCTCGACGGACACACGATCACCGGCGGGTTCCGGTTCGGCGTCGGAGTCCCGGTCGCCGCGGCCACCACGGCCGGCTCACCGGGGCCGGCGCGGGGAGACCTGCTCGTCGCCATTCCGCGCACGATCGAGTACGCAGTCCTGCTTCTCGCCTGCGGGCTCGCGGTGCTGCGCCGGCTCGGACGCGATCTCACCATGCGACTGCCGGTCGTCCCCGTCACGGCGGGGCTTCTGATCAGCGGCACGGCGGTGGTCCTCGGGGAGGCCACGCTGGCCACCTCGGGCGTCTCACCGGCACGCCTCGTGGACTACCTGACGATCGGCGTCACCGGCTGGGCTCGGGCCGTACGCATCGGGCTTGAGCTCGGCCTCCTGATCACCGCCCTCGGGCGTGGGCGGCTCTCGCCATGGCTCCTCACGGCGGTCGTCGGCGCGACCGCTGTCGCCGGCCACGCGGCGGATGCCGATCCGGCGTGGGTCGGCATGGCCCTCAACGCCGGCCATCTCGCGGCCGCCGGAGTGTGGGCAGGCGGCATCATGGCGCTGGCCTTCGTACGCGTCACCGGCGGCTGGCCGACGGTGGGCCGCGTACTGCTCCCCCGGTTCTCGACGGTGGCGCCGTGGGCGTTCCTCGCCTCCGTGGGCATGGGAGCCGTCCAGGGATTCCTGCTGCTCGGCGGTCCGGGCGCACTGCTGGGCACCGCGTACGGGCGCACGCTGATCGTGAAGACGGTCGGCGTCGCCGGGCGAGGCCGCCCTCGCGCTGCTGGTCGTGGCGGCGGCCGCGGCCCTGGCCGCGTACCCCGTGGTGCCCCGGCAGGCGCTTGAGGCGGCGCGGTCGCACGAAGCCCCCCCGGCGGCCCGGGCGTCATCGTTCCCACGCTCCGGCGACCTGACGCTCGGTGGCCGCGCCGGGGACACGCTGGTGGGCCTGAGCCTGCACCCGGGCCGTCCCGGGCTCAACCAGGTGTTCGCCTACCTCGCGCCGTCACCCCCGGCGCGTACGGAGGTGCGCCTCTCAGTCGCCGGGAGGTGGTCGCCGTTCACACGCTGCGGGCCGTCCTGCTGGAGCGCGACAGCCGACCTGCGGAGTGGGGCGCGCCTGGCGGTGGCGGTGGCGGTCGCGGGCAAGGGCGGTGGCACCGGCACCTTTGCCCTGCCGGCGCTACCCGCACCGGACGGTACGGCGCTCGCCGATCGCGCGGCGCGACGCATGAACGCCCTGCACAGCTACCAGGTGAGCGAGGTGCTCTCCGGCATCAGGAGCGCGTACGCCTACGCACAACCGCACGCGATCTGGGTGCGCACCTGGTACGGCCGGGTCCCTCACGAGACGCTGTGGCTCGGCTCGAAGGTCTATGTACGCAGTAGTCCCGACTCCCCATGGAGGCTGCGGTCGGAGGGCGTGCCGGCTCCGGTGCCGTACTTCGCCTGGAATCCGTTCACGCCGTTCACCGACGCTCACCTCGTGGGGAAGGCGACGTTAGGGGGCATCCCTGTCACGCTGGTGTCGTTCTTCGGTGGCCACGGCGACGACCCGGAGCCGGTGTGGTTCACGTTGTGGGTCGACCGGGCGACCGACCGGGTGCTGCGGTCCCAGATGTGGGCGCCGAGCCACTTCATGGACGACCGTTACCGCGCCTTCAACCGGCCAACCGTGATGCCGCGCGTGTCCGTCGGGTGAGTAGCGCGCACTCGCCACCTACTGGACGGCCCCAGGGGTCAGTCTCGGCATCGTGTCAGCGACCTCGAGCACGGGCAGTCCGCTCGTACGGGTAGCGGTCTCCACCGGCAGCCGCAACTCGAAGGTCGCGCCGTGGCCCGGCTCACTGCGTACGGCGACGGAGCCACCGTGCGCCTCGGCGACCGCCTTGACGATGGCGAGCCCGAGCCCGAGCCCGTCGACGCGCTCGCGCCCGTCGACGCGCTCGCGCCCGTCGACGCGCGCGAACCGGTCGAAGATCCGGTCCTGCTCGCCGCGTGGGATACCCGGCCCGTGATCTGCGACCGCCACGACCAGCGAGCCGTCCGCCAGCCGCGCCGAGAGCTCGATGGGTGTGCCGTGCGGGGTGTGCCGGACGGCGTTGCCGACCAACTCGTCCAGGGCCTCGAGTAGGCGGGCGGGGTCGAGCGGCGCGGACGTGTCGACCACCCGCCCGAGTTCGACCGCCGGGTACGTCGACGACCAGCGGGACCATGCGTGGGTCACGAGATCGCGGACCGACGTCGCGACCGGGTGCACGAAGTCCGGCTGTTCGGTCGCGGCCAACGCGAGCAGCCGGTCGGAGACCACCTTCAGCCGGCCCAGCTCCTCGATGATGACCTGCGAGTCGTGCGCGGTGACGGGGTCGGTCGTGGTCCGCGACATGAGCTCGGCGTGCCCGAGCGCGATCGTGAGCGGGGTACGGAGCAGGTGGGAGGCGTCCTGGATGAACTGCCGCTCCTGCTTGAGCAGCGCGACGTTGTGCTGCGAGACCCGGCGGGTCTCCTCCTTCGCGGCCACGTGGCGCCGCACGTACCAGACCATGACCAGGAACACCGTCGCCATCAGGGGGACCTCGGTCAGCTCGTCCACCCGTTCGTCGTCGTAGATCAAATCTACGACGAGCGCCAGTCCGGTGAGCACAACGACCGCCGTGAGCGCCGCCAGGGTGACGCGCATCCCCCAGACCCGCCACCCGTACAGCAGCGACAGCCCGATCCAGATGAAGTGGAACGGCACCGTGGACCACTCGTGGTACTTGACGATCGCCGCGGTATTGACCAGCACGAACAGGCACCAGAGGATCTCCACCCAGTGGTCCCGCGCGAACCGCACTGCCCGCCTAGTCAAGGTCCACTCCGTAGCCCTTGCCGCGCACGGTGGTGATGGCGTCGGGCGCCAGCTTCGCGCGCAGCCGCCGCACGTACACGTCCACGACGTTCGACTCAGGATCGAAGCTGTAGCCCCACACAGCCGAGAGCAGACGCTCTTTCGAGACGGTACGGCCGGGGTTGTGCATGAGCTCGGCGAGGAGCATGGTCTCCCTGCGCGTCAGAGGCACCGCTCCCGACCCGGCGCTCGCCTCCTGCCGGACCAGGTCCAGCCACAGCCTGCGCGTCACCAGCGTGTGCGGGGTCGCGGGTGTTCTGTCCCGCAGCCGCGCCTTGACCCGCGCCAGCAGCTCATCGAGCGCGAACGGTTTGGCCAGGTAGTCGTCGGCGCCCATCTCGAGGCACCTCACCTTTGAGGTCGTGTCGGTGAGGCAGGAGAGAACAATGACTGATTGATTTGGTTTTAGATGGAGAATTCTTGAAAGGACGGAAAGGCCGCCCGTACCGGGCATCAACAGGTCGAGAAGAATGACGTCGTACGGGCGCGCGACCGCGAGCCGGTAGCCGTCTTCACCGGTGATGGCCGTCTCGACGTCGAGCCCTTCGTTGCGGAGAGCACGCGAAACAAAGGCGAGAACACGCGACTCGTCATCGATTGCGAGAACTCGATTACCATTCACCAGTGTCTCTGCGGCAAACACCCCGAATCGATAGGGACGAATAATCATAGCAACTTCACAGGATCGGCGACGGGCACGATTTATCGCGGAGGTCCACGCCGGGCCCGCCGACGAAAACGGACCGAGGTCAACCGGCCGCCGACGACGAGCCGCTGCAGCAGGATTGGTTCATGTCCGCGCGGAGGTCACCGGCGAAGCGGGGCACGGCTACGCCCCGATGGTGGCGTACGGCGGTCGTGGTGCTGCTGGTGGCCGCCTGCGGAGGGCCGGCGGAGCGGCCGGCTCCAGCACGGCCGACGCAGACGGTCCCGCGTCTCGCCGCCTGTCCGGTCGGCCACGGCACGCCGATCACGGGAGTGCGAACGACGATCCTCCCCTGCCTGGCCAGCCTGGAAGATCAGGTCTGGGTGGCGGCGGTACACGGCCGGCCCGAAGTCATCAACGTCTGGGCGTCGTGGTGCCGTCCCTGCCGCCGGGAATCGCCACTGCTCCAGGCCGCCCACCAGAAAGCCGGTGACCGCATCCTGTTCCTCGGAGTCGACTCACGCGACTCCCGCTCCGCCGCGCTGAGTTTCCTCGCCACCTACGGTGTGACCTACCCGCAGGTCTTCGACAGCGCGGGCACGTTCGCTTCCCGGCTAGGGATACCGGGGCTGCCGTACACGCTCTTCGTCGACGCGTCGGGGCACATCGTCTACAGCTGGGGCGGCGAGTTGACTCCCGACCGCCTGCGGTACGGGCTCTCCCGACTCGAGGACCGTCCGGACCGGCGAGGGCGGGGCAGCGACCGTTCGAGCGATCGACGCGATTAGGCGCCGTACAGCCGTGCCACCACGTCCTCGATGGCGGGTTCCACCACGGACACGTCGCGTAGCGTCCCGAGCTTGGCCAGTCGCGCCACCACCTGGCCCGCCGTCGCGGTCTCCAGCCGGTACGTGACCCGCCGCCCCTCGGCCTCCACCGACTCGATGCTCGCGCCGGCGAGCACCGGCCCGCCGTCGACCGGCGCGTCGAGATCGACCACGACGCGGCGGCGGGAACCGTACCGGGCGTGCAGCGCGTCGAGGGTGCCGTCGTGCACCACCCGGCCGCGGTCGATGACGACCAGCCGGCGACACAGCCGTTCGATGTCGGCGAGGTCGTGGGTGGTGAGCACGATCGTGGTGTCGCCACGGGCGGCCAGATCGGCGAGGAACGCGCGTACGGACTGTCTGCTCACCACGTCCAGGCCGATGGTCGGTTCGTCGAGGAACAGCACCTCGGGGCCGTGCAGCAGGGCCGCGGTGAGCTCGCCGCGCATCCGTTGGCCAAGCGAGAGCTGCCGTACCGGGGTGTCGAGGAACTCGTCCAGGTCGAGCAGCTTACGGCAGCTGGCGAGCCGGCTCGCGTGATCGGTGGCGGGCACCCGGTGGATGTGGCGCAGCAGGTCGAAGGACTCGGCCAACGGCAGGTCCCACCAGAGGGCTGAGCGCTGTCCGAACACCACCCCGATCCGGCGCGCCAGCCGTACCCGGTGCGGTACGGGTTCCATCCCGCACACCCGGATCTCCCCCGCGGACGGGTGCAGGATCCCGGTGAGCATCTTCAACGTGGTGGACTTGCCGGCCCCGTTCGGCCCGATGTAGCCGAGCAGCTCGCCCCGCTCGACGGTCAGGTCGACGCCGTCGACGGCCGCCACCGTGTACTTCCGGCGGCGGAACCGGCCGACCTTGCGGCGTACCACGAACTCCTTGCGCAGGCCGCGTACTTCGATCACGGTCTCCCCCTCATGATCCTGTGCTCCGGTAGTGCCGGATCCCGGTACGCCACAGCAGGCCGGCCAGCGTCGCACCGACCACCGCCACCACCGGGCCCAGCCACCGTACGAAGTCCGGCGCCCCCAGCGGGTCCGGCCGGCCCAGCAGCACCAACGCCGGGTAGTACGCCACGAACGCGAACCCGAACCCGAAGGCGAACACCCGGCGGAACCAGCCCGCGTAGATCGTCACCGGATAGATCGTGAAGTCCCGCCCGCCGTACGTGAACGCGTTCGCCAGCTCCCCCGACTCGATCCACCAGAACGCCACGGTGGCGCCCGCCACGAAGATCGACGAGAACACCACCGTGCCCACCAGCGGCGCCAGCACCACCGCCGCCACCCGGGCCCCGGTCCAGTGGACGTCCACGATCGACAGTCCGATCGCCAACAGCACGACCGACTGCACCAGGCGGCCGATCCGGCGGGTCGCGAAGTCCAGCGCGAGCAGTTGCGGCAGCACCCGCAGCGGCCGGATCAGCACCGCGTCGAGCAGCCCGGTGCGGACGTACTCGCGGAGCCGTTCGACGTTACCGACAGCGAGGTCCGCCATCGCGAAGCCGACCATGGCCAGCGCCGTCATCAGGAACACCTCGGCCGGGCGGAACCCGGCCAGCGCGGGCGTGACCAGGAACAACACCAGCACCGAGACCACGTCGAGCAACGCGAAGCCCGCGCTGGCGACCAGGTCCATCACGAACGACGTACGGTACTGCGCCTGGCTGCGCACCTGCGCCAGCAGCAGCCGCCAGTAGGCCTCAGCCACCTTGGATCACCAGCCTGCGTACGGCCCGGTGCTGCACCAGCCGGCACAGTGCCAGACCGGCCACCGCCCAGGCCACCTGGTCGGCGAGCGCGAGGAGTTGACCGTCCAGCCCGCCGTACTCCACGAAGACGTCGAGCGGGGCCTGCAGCATGGCGGGGAACGGCGTACCGAGCCAGAGCAGCAGTTGCGCCCAGTCGGGCAGGAACCGGATCGGGAACACCAGCCCCGACAGCACCGTCGAGCCGAGCAGCCAGGCGTTGCGTACGCCCCGCAGGTCCAGCAGCCAGAAGGCGGCGAGGTTGGTCAGGTACCGGAACCCGAAGCAGACCACCACCGCGGCCAGCACGCTCGCGGCGAACAGCGGATAGCTGGCCAGGTGCCGTGGCGTGAACATGTCGAACACCAGCGCGGCGACCAGCACCGGCGCCACGAACCGGATCAGCATCCCGTGACCGGCCCGGCCCAGATCGGCCGCGAGGTACGCGGTCACCGGATCCACCGGCCGCAACAGGTCGGCGGTGACCTCCCCGGTGCGTACCCGGTCGGCCAGCTCGAAGTCGCCCCAGATGCCGACCACGCCGATCATGCCCTGGCCCAGCCAGACGTAGCTGACCAGCATCGGCGCGTCGTACCCGGCGGCGATACCGCCCGCACCGGCCGCCGCCGCGAGCAGCACGTACGTACGCAGGAACCCGAAGATCGTGTTGGTGAACGCGGCCGCGACGGTCGCCTGCCGGTACGCCGACCAGCGCCGGAACCCGGCGCGCGCGAGTGCGAGAAAGGTTGCGGGAGCCACCTCAGTCCGGCGGCAGCAGGCTCATGTCGTACTCGGTGCGCTCGTCCTCGAGCAGGACCACCTTCGCCACCCCCGCGTCGGCCAGCTCACGCCACGACTGACCCAGCCACGACTCGGCGTCCGACTGGCTGCCGAACACCTCGACCGGTCCCGCGACGGACTCGCCGTCCGCGTCTTCGTACCGCCATGTCCAAGGCATCCGTGTTGCTCCCCTCCGCCCGGTGCCGACCCAGCCTAGCCCGGTCGCGGTTCATCCTCCGCGAAGCGCACAGGTCCATACTCCTGCACACGGCCGACGAAGATTGTCGGACCCCCAGGCAAGGATTCTTGCGGCGGACCCGCCCGGGAACCGCACAGTGAAGGGGAGCGAAATGGCTGAGGTGTTGTTGTTCCATCACGCGCACGGGTTGACCTCCGGTGTCCAGGACTTCGCCGAGCAGCTCAGGCGTGCCGGTCACACCGTCCACGTCCCGGACCTGTACGAGGGCCACGTCTTCGACGATCTCGAGGCGGGAATGGGGTACGCCCGGGAGGCCGGGTTCGGCACGATCGGCGAGCGCGGGCGGGCCGCCGCCGAAGGGCTGCCCAGCGGACTCGTCTACGCGGGATTCTCACTCGGGGTGATGTCAGCGCAGTCGCTGGCCCAGTCACGACCCGGCGCGAAGGGTGCGTTGCTGTTCCACGCGTGTTTCCCGACCTCCGAGTTCGGCGGCGAATGGCCACCAGGAGTGCCGGTCCAGATCCACGGGATGGATGCCGACGAGTTCTTCGCCGACGAGGGCGACCTGGACGCGGCCCGCGCCCTGGTCGAGGCGACCACGGACGCCGAGCTGTTCCTCTACCCCGGCAACCAGCACCTGTTCGCCGACAACAGCCTGCCGTCGTACGACGAGCCCGCCGCCGGGTTGCTCACCGAACGCGTGCTCGGCTTCCTCGACGACGTCAAGTAGCTGCAACACCCAGCGGCTACGGTCAGGAGCTATGCGTACGTTGGTCCTGGGCGGCACCAGATCGGGGAAGTCCGCGTACGCGGAAGGGCTCTTCTCCGCGGCGGCGACCGTCAGTTACGTGGCGACCGCGGGCCACCGTCCCGGCGACGCCGAATGGGCTGCCCGGATCGACGCCCATCGACGCCGCCGGCCGCCGAGCTGGCGCACCCTCGAGTGCGGCGACAAGCCCGAGATGCTGCCGCAACTGCTGCGCGACGCGGGGGCGGGCGACGCGTTGCTCGTCGACGACCTGGGCGGCTGGGTCACCGCGGTCTGCGACGCCGCCGACTGGGCGGCCGATGCGGTACGGCGGCCGCTCGCCGAGCTGCCCGGCGCGCTGCGGACCGCGCTGCCGACCGTCGTGTTCGTCAGCCCGGAGGTGGGTCTGTCGGTGGTGCCGGACAACCGGGCCGCCCGGATCTTCGCCGACGCCCTCGGCCGCGTGAACCGGTCCGTGGCGGACCTCTGTGACCGCGTGGTCCTCGTGGTGGCGGGGCAGCCGTTGTGGATCAAAGGCACGCCACATAGCCTCACCTCGTGACGCTCACCGAACCGCTCGAGGTGCCGCTGCCGGACGACGACGCGCGTACCGGGGCGGCGCACCGGCTCGCCACGCTGGACCTGCCGGGGGCCGGGTTCGGCGTACTCGCCGAGGCCGTCGACTGGGCCGCCGGCGTCCAGGGCGACCCCAACCCCAAACCCTTTTCGACGGTACGTGTCGTCGTCATCGCCGGTGACCACAGCGGCGGCGCCGCGGCCGGATCGCCGCAGGGCTCGGCCCGGGCGGGGCTCGAACTGGCCGGGACCGGACCGCTCGCCAAGCTGGCCGCGCGGGTCGGCGCCAGCCTGGAGGTGGTCGACGCCTGCCTCGCCGGTACACCGCTCGCCCCCGACCTGACGACCCGGATCACCGACGGCGCCGCCCCGATCGAAGACACCGACGCGTGCACCGAGGACGAAGCGGCGGCCGGCTTCGCGCTCGGTCGCAAGCTCGGCGACTCGGTGGCCGACTCCGGAGTCGACCTGCTGGTGCTGGCCAGCCTGGGCGCCGGGGTCGACGCCGCCGCGGCCGCCACGGCGGCGTTCATGACCGGGACGGAGGCGGCCGCGCTGCTGCCCCGGGTGGCGTACCCGGACGGGCGGGTGGACGACGCCGCCTGGATGCGCCGCTGCGCCGCCGTACGGGACGCCCTGACCCGGGTACGGCACCGTCCCCACGAGCCGCAGACCGCGCTCGCCGCGCTGGGCGGGCCGGACCTGGCGGTGGCGACCGGGCTGGTGCTCGGTGCCGCGGCCCGGCGTACGCCAGTGCTGCTGGACGGGCCGGTCGGGCTGGTCGCGGCGCTGCTGGCCCGCGACATCGCCGGCCAGGCCGTGCACTGGTGCCTCGCCCCCGACACCTCCCGCCACCCCACCGCCGGTACGGTCGCCAACCGGATCGGCCTCGAACCGTTCCTCGACCTGGGGCTCGACCTCGGCGAAGGCGCCGCTGCGCTTACGGCGCTCGGCCTGCTGCAGGCCGCCCTCGACCTGGCGAGCACCACCCCGACCAGACCGACGCCGCCCCCGGCGCCCGAGACCGAAGCCCCAGCGGCCCAGGACCAGACCCCGTCAGGGGAGGGCCCGCCGCCCGGCGACGACAGCTCGGCCGCCGACCGGGACGAGGCTGCCGGGCCGTGATCGCCGGGCTGCGGCTGGCGTTGACCACGTTCACCGTGCTCCCGGTGCGCCCCGGGGCCGTCGACCGGCGCGCCGCCGGCGTCGCGATGAGCCTCGCACCGCTGGTCGGAGTCGGGCTCGGCCTCGGGCTCGCCGGCATCGCGATCCTGCTCCGACTGGCGACCGCTCCCCCGCTGCTGACCGGCGTCGTGGTGGTCGCGGCCGCGGCGCTGCTCACCCGGGCGTTGCACCTCGACGGGCTGGCCGACGTACTGGACGGGCTCGGCTCGTACGCCGACCGGGACCGGGCACTCGCGATCATGAAGCAGCCCGACATCGGGCCGTTCGGCGTGGTCGGGCTGGCGCTGGTGCTGCTGGGTCAGGTCGCGGCCGTCGCGGCGGTGTCCCCGCGGGACTGGCTCGCGGTGCTGACCGGCCTGGTCATGGCGGTCGCCACCGGGCGGCTGGCGGTCACGGTCGCCTGCCGGCGCGGCGTACCGGCGGCTCGGTCCGAGGGGCTGGGCGCGCTGGTCGCGGGGACCACCTCGGGGTGGCTGGCGGTCGCGTGGTTCGGGGTGCTGGCCGCGGCCGCCGTGCCGGCGGTGCCGGGCCGCCCCTGGCAGGGGCCGGTCGCGGTGGCTGCCGGGCTCGCCGCCGCTGCCCTGCTGACCCGTCACGCGGTACGCCGTCTCGGCGGCGTCACCGGCGACGTCCTCGGCGCCGCGCTGGAGCTCGCCACCACCGTCGCCCTCGTCACCATGGCGATCTGAGGGCGGCGACCGGGATCCGGCCACCGCCCGTGATCGGCCGGGTCAGTGGTGGATGACCGTGCCGTTTTTCATCGAGGTCTACTTCACGTGCGTGGAGACGAACGGCGGCTTGACCACGCGCATCGGGCTGCGGCGACCCCGGATGTCGACCTCGACCTCCGCGCCCTCCTCGACGCCGGCCGCGGTGTCCAGCAGGGCGAGTGCGATGCCGACCTTTTTCGTCGGGGAGAACGTGCCGCTGGTGACCTCGCCGATCCGGGCGTCACCCGCGTACACCTCCATGTGGGCGCGGGGAATGCCTCGGCCGACGGCCTCCAGTCCACGCAGCGTCCGCCTCGGGCCGGCCTCCTTCTCCGCGAGGAGCTTCTCCCGACCCCAGAATTCGGGCTTCTTCCAACCGACGGCCCACCCCGCCCGGGCCTGTACGGGAGTGATCTCCATCGACAGGTCCTGGCCGTGGAGTGGGTAGCCCATCTCCGTACGGAGCGTGTCCCGGGCGCCGAGACCGCACGGCCGGACCTCGATGCCGGTGCCGAGCAGCGCGTCCCAGGCGGCGACCGCGTCGGCGGCGGGGATCACCAGCTCGTACCCGTGCTCGCCGGTGTAGCCGGTACGGCACACCACCAGCGACCGGCCGTCGAGCGAGGCGTCGGTGAAGCTCATGTAGTCGTGGTCGGTGGGCAGCTTCAGCGCGGCCAGCACCTCGGTCGACCGGGGTCCCTGGACCGCGAGGACGGCGTACTCGGCGTGCTGGTTCGTCACCGTGACGCCCGGCGGGGCGGCGGCCGCGAGGCGGCGGCACACCTCGGCGGTGTTCGCCGCGTTCGGGATCAGGAACACGTGGTTCTCGTCGTACAGGTACGCGATCAGGTCGTCCACCACGCCGCCGGTCGCGTCGTCGCAGCACAGCGTGTACTGCGCCTTGCCCGGTTCGATCCGCCCCAGGTCGTTGGTCAGGCACCGGTTGACGTACGTCGCCGCGCCCGGTCCGCGTACGGTCGCCTTGCCCAGGTGGGACACGTCGAAGACGCCGACGGCTTCGCGTACCGCGGTGTGCTCCGCGACGACGCCGCCGCCCGCGTACTCCAGGGGCATCTGCCAGCCGCCGAAGCCGGCGAACTTGGCGCCGAGCGCGGCGTGGCGGTCGTGGAGCGGAGAACGTTGCAGGTCATCGGTCATGGCTGGAACCTACCGCCCCGTCTGTCGGGTGGGCCGGTGCCCGGGGCCGCTCCTTACGCATCGCGCTCGGTTCGATGCGCATTCGCTACCGCCGTGGTGTGCTCGACGATCCTGCGACCTCGTACCATCGCATCGGACGAATGAGCCGAAGGAGCCTCAGTGACCACCCTCTCCGCCACCGACCGCGATCCCGCCGAGCTGACGGTCGACGCCGTCGTCGTCGGTCTGTACCAAGCCGACACGCCGCAGCTCGCCGCCGGGAGCGAACGGCTGGACGCCGCGTTCGGTGGCCGGCTCGCCGAGACCTTCCGGCTGCTCGGCGCCACCGGCGAGGTCGGTACGGTGACCAAGCTGGCGAGCCTCGGCGCGGTGCCGTCGCCGCTGGTGGTCGCGGTCGGGCTGGGCAAGGCGGAGGCCAGTACCACCGACACGCTGCGCCGGGCGGCCGGTGCCGCGACGCGGGCGCTGGCCGGCTCGAAGCGGATCGCGCTGGCACTGCCCGCGACCGACGCCGACGGCCACCAGAAGCCGGGCGACGCGGTGGCGGCGCTGGCCGAGGGCGCGCTGCTCGGCGGCTACCAGTTCGCCGGCTACAAGACCAGGCCGAATCCGGGGCACCGCGGCCCGGTCGGCGCCGTCGCGATCGTCGTACCCGACAGCTCGGACACCAGCCGGCTCAAGCGCGCCACCGCGGTGTCCAACGCCGTGATCCAGACTCGCGACTGGGTCAACGCCGCGCCCAACGAGCTGCGCCCGCCGCAGTTCGCGGAGTCGGTCGCCGCCGCCGCCACGAAGGCGAAGCTCGACGTCGAGGTGCTCGACGAGAAGGCGCTGCGCAAGGGCGGGTACGGCGGCATCCTCGCCGTCGGCATGGGCTCCGCCGCACCGCCCCGGCTGGTACGCCTCGCGTACCACCCGAAGGGCGCGACCCACTCCGTGGCCCTGGTCGGCAAGGGCATCACCTTCGACAGCGGTGGCGTGTCGATCAAGCCGGCCCAGGGCATGTGGGAGATGAAGAGCGACATGGGCGGCGCCGCCGCGATCGCCGCCACGATGCTCGCCGTCGCCGCGCTGAAGCCGAAGGTCTCGATCACCGCGTACGTGCCGATGGCGGAGAACATGCTCAGTGGCAGCTCGTACCGACCCGGCGACGTGGTCACCATGTACGGCGGCAAGAAGGTCGAGGTGCTCAACACCGACGCCGAGGGCCGGATGGTGCTCGGCGACGCGATCGCGCGGGCCTGCGAGGACGAGCCGGACTACCTGATCGAGACCTCGACGCTGACCGGCGGCCAGGTCACCGCGCTCGGCAAGCGGGTCGCCGGGGTGATGGGCACGGACGAGTTCTGCGACCGGGTCAAGCAGGCCGGCGAGCGGGCCGGCGAGGCCGCCTGGCCGATGCCGATGCCGGAGGACGTACGCAAGAACATGGAGTCGGAGATCGCCGACCTCAACCAGGTCGCCGCCGGGATGGACCGCGCCGGCCACATGCTGCAGGGCGCGGTGTTCCTGTCGGAGTTCGTCGCCGACGGGGTGCCGTGGGCGCACATCGACATCGCCGGCCCGTCGTACCACACCGGAGAGCCGTACGGGTATGTCACCAAGGGCGGCACCGGGGTCCCCGTACGCACCCTGGTCGAGCTGATCGACGACATCGCCGCCAACGGCTAGGGGCCAGGGACGCGCCCGGGGACGGGAGCGGGCGCGTCCGGCGACCTCTCAGTCGTGGCAATGGGTGAAGAAGTACTCCGCACCGCTCGGCGTCACGTTGAAGTGGTCCGTCTCGTGGAAGCTGATCCGCGTGCCGTCCTCGTACGCACCTTGCAGTTCGAACGTGAAGGTGCCGTTGACGGTCTGGTTGTTCTGGTTGAACCCACCCCAGACGGCGAAGTGCCCGGTCGCCGTGGCCCCGGACTCCAGCTCCGTGGCGACGAAGGTACCGGTCTGAGTGAAGGTCGCGTGCACCCCGCCGTTCTCGAACACCGTCTCGTGCTCTATTGCGTTGTACGTGATGGTGATCTCGGCGAGCGGCGCGCCCTCCTCACAGGTCGGCACCACGTCCACGAACGTCTCGGTTTCGTCGTGAACGGTGGTGGTCTCGTTGACCACCGGGGGCTGGGCGCCGGCCGCCAAGGGCGTCGCAATCAGGGTGACCGCGGCGCCGAGAGCAACCAGCCCCAGCCGTGCGAATCGGAACATGACCGTCCCTCGCTTCTGTCACTTGCGGAGCGACCTACCGCCCCCGCGACCGACGCCTAACGCTCCGTATCGGTGATGCCGCAGGTCAATGGGTGGGTCCGGTTACGGACACGCGATCTGGCCTAACGACGGCGACCGGACGCCGGACGGCCAAAAGGGCTAACGCTGGGCGCGCTTATTGACCTGCGGCATCACCGATACGGAGCGTTAGGCGTCGGTCGCGGGGGCGGTAGGTCGCTCCGCAAGTGACAGAAGC
>WNGA01005063.1_pt1 | contig 19181 bp, 13 predicted proteins | sample 5400061 | NCBI WGS metagenome assembly WNGA01 (sample SAMN13153366, study PRJNA577476) | soil metagenome | isolation source: 100 cm soil or saprolite under grassland replicate 2 | place: USA:California | collected 2016-06-15 | reverse complement strand
GGGGAAGACGATTCATCACCACCGCGATGCCGATCCGACCAAGGATCACTCTGATGCAGTGGGCGGACCCGAGGCTGCCATCCCGCCCGGGCTGCGACTGGCGACCGCCTTCCGAGCGCTGCCCGGCTCGCTGCCGCGCCTGCGCTACGGCCGGAAGTATTGGATTCGCGCGCGCATCGTCGATCTAGCCGGAAACTCGTTGCCGCCGAAGCCGAAGGATTTCGGCCCCGAAAAGCCGCAGGTCAACGCGCGCGCTTACCTTCGCTACGACCCGATCTCCGCTCCGGCGCTCGCGCTGGTGAAACCCACACCGGCCACAATCGAGGCGCCGGCCGAGGGCGAGTCGATGGAGCGCATGGCGGTGCGCACGTTCAACGATGTGCCTGCGAAGAATACGATCCCGGCCACACAGCGAGCCCGCCGCTTCGCCGTTCCGCCGCGCACGACGCAGCGGGAGGCGGAGCAACACGGCATGCTCGACCGAGCCGGCGTCGTCGATCCGACGTTCTTCGCCATGCTCGCTGCGAAAGATAACTCCCTCGCGGAACAGCAGATCGCGTTGGCCGGGCCGCTCGCGGAGACACCTCCAGTCGAGGCCGGCTTCGCCGTATTGCAGGAAGGCGCGCCAATTCCGTATTTGCCCGATCCGCTCGAGGTCACCGTCGCGGCCCGTATCTTCGATCATCCAACCATCAGCCCGAACAAGATGATCCCGATCCTGCTTTATCCTGCGGGGTCGGAATGGCCGGACGCCGCCCCGTTCAAGATCGAGCTGTACGAGAACCCAGCCGACACACCGCGCTTCGACGCCGCCCAGCGCACCCTTTTCATCCCCCTCCCGAAAGCGATCCGTGCGACTTTGCGCCTGAGCGCAAAGCCGACGCGGGAGACACTCGAACTCCTTGGCGTCTGGAGTTGGCTCACCGCCGCGCAGAAGCTGACGCTGGAAAAGATGGCCCTCAACGGCCAGCACTGGATGTTGACCCCGTGGCGCCACATCGAGTTGGTCCACGCAACGCAGAAGCCGTTGATCGCACCGGATATCGTCAAGCACGACATCGACCGCGGGTTCGCCCTCACGTTCGCGCTGCCTAACTTCGTCGTGAAGTGCAGCATCAAGAGCACGAACCATCTCGACGTGCTCGCGCAATGGAACGAGCCAATTGAGGACGTGAGCGCGGCCGCGGCCGGTGTGAACCGCGAGCGCAACGACCACGCCTTCGCCGTGAAGATCACCGAGCCGGAGGCTTACGCCGGCAAGCCCGACTACAAGCTCGAAGGCACCGACCTCGTCCGGTGCGGCGGCGTCTTCCATGACCTGGTCGAGCAAAAGCTCCACGAGTTCAACGACACGCGTTACCGGCGCATCGAGTACCGGTTCGATGCGACGACGAAGTTCCGCGAGTTCATGCCCTCGAGTGTGCTGACCGAGCTGGTTGGGGGCAACCCGCAGCCGACTGACAAGAACATCAAAGTGACTGGAGCAACGCTGCGCACCTGGATCCCCAGCTCCGCGCCGCCGCCCGCGCCGGAAATCCTCTATGTCGTGCCGACGTTCGGCTGGGTACGCAGCGATGACGGCAAGGGCAATAAGGGCAGTTGGCGCCGCGGTGGCGGTCTGCGCGTCTATCTCAATCGGCCGTGGAACGCCTCGGGCTACGGCGAGATGCTCGGCGTCGTCGTCCCGTCCGCGGCGTTTGTCGACGACCCGATGACCGAGCCATCGGCCCAACCGTTGAAGAACTTCGTCACGCAATGGGGCAACGACCCGGTCTGGCTGAGCCCGTTCATCGCCAGCGTCGCGCCCAAGCGCAGCAACTTTCCGCTCGCGCGCACGGCGCCGGACGCCACGGGCAAATGGCTGCCGGCCTTTGCGCCGGCGACCGAGTCCGACCAGCCGCCCGGGGCGTTCCTAGTCACCGCGCTGCGGCACCCCGAGCAGCTCGTGGCCGACGCGCAAATGAATGTCGAAGTCGCGCCGCACGACGTGTTTTACGATGAGGACCGCCACCTCTGGTACTGCGACATCGAGATCAACGCGGGTGCCTCTTACTATCCGTTCGTCCGGCTCGCGCTCGCCCGCTACCAGCCCATCTCCGTCCCCGGCGCGCACTTGTCAAACATCGTGCTCGCCGACTTCATGGCCCTCACGGCCGACCGCTGGCTCAACGTGACGCAGACGAAAGAACCACGGACGCGTCGCGTCAGCGTCTTTGGCTCGACGTTCACAGACTCGAGTTCCCAAAAGGAAGCGAAGAACGCGCCGGAGGGATCCATCCATACGCCCGGCGGCTTCGTCGTCATCAAGGCAGCTGAGGTCGCGTCGTCCAGCGTGATCGAAGTCTGGGTCGAGCGTCTCGAACCCACACTGGGCGAGGACTTCGGCTGGCGGCGCGAGCCCGACGCCATCGTCAAACGCGCAACCAAGCCGCTCAAGAAAGTTGCAGCGGCAACTACCCAGCTTACGCGGGCGAGAACGCTGTTGCAGAAGCGCGAGTTCGACCTGCTGCTCAAGGAACGGCTGGTCAGCAAGATCATCGTCACTCCGCTGCTCTGGGACGGCTCGGTGACGCTGCCCCAGGCCCCCGGAAGCGGCACGCGCTGCCGCATCGCCATTGCCGAGTACGAGGAATATTTGATCGATGACGCCACCCCATACGATCCGGTCCCGACAAAGAAGGATCGGCGCTTGGTGTTCATCGAGTACGTTGAGCTGGCGTAGCGTGGCGGCCTGACAGGGAACGGACAGATTTCCCGCTCGCGATTCTAGCCCCACGACCGATGCGCCGAGCGATCTCGACATAGGCAAAGCACCTGTCCTCCATAGTTATTCGATTCCTCGTTAGCGCCACCTGCCTCGTGCACGTAGCCATGCTGTGCGGCGTCAACTGCGTTTTCCGGTGTTCTACTCATGCCCTCCGGCGTGGTGAAATGCTGTAAGGGCGGCTTTGGCGCGCCTTTCCCGAGCAAACGCACCGCCTGTGTGGCGGCGAGACCATGTGGCTGGACCGGCTAGTCTGTGGCACAGTCGTATCAGCCGCACAACTGCTGGATTTGGTATGCGCCGCTTGGAAATCCAGATCCGTCTCCGCCGCGGGCCAGAGCACCGGATCTTACTGAGTCGATTCGGGTCGGTGGTGGCGACCATTGCCGTCTCGGTACTCGCGATCGCAGTGCTGGTGCTAGCCCTGGTGTTCGGATATCTCGTTATCGGTTTGGCATTGGCGGTGCTGCTGATCGTACTCGGCGTCGCCATCGTACGGGGCGCGTGGTTCAGTCTTCGGCGTTAGCCGGCCGACTGCCACGATGGCAGCATCGGTAGCCGCCGGCTCGCTCGCAGCGCGGCGACCTCCCACGGCAGATTGCCGGTCATCTGATCTAGCACAGAAAGGCGACAGCTCTACGGGCGCGGCTTGTAGAACTGCGAGCACTCAGATAAATCGTGTGGCACCCGCATGAATCCAGTCCACATTACGTCGGCCGTTCCCATCCAGTTGTGACCCTTGTTCTAAGCCCGGTCTTGACCTAATCGACCCGTCCGCCACCGTTGGGAACCTGCCGCCACAGTTGATAAGCACCAGCCTCCCAGTCGGAACCGGTATTGAGAGTGATCGCGCTCCTGCTGCCGCAGTAGTCAGCCTCGGGGTACTTGCATCGAGAGAACAGAAGACTCGCTTCATCCGGAGAAAGCAAGCTGGCACCAAGCGCTCTTTTCGCCCTGCGTGGCATCCTGACCCACCGCCCATACTCGCCACCGAATGGCAATCCCTCCTGCCTCGCGGAGGGCCGCGTGAACCTCGGACGAGCTATATATGGGGCTTCGTAATCCGAGACCCGTACGAACGTGCCAAGGGGAACCGCCGAAGCTGTACCAATCACGCTTGCCGCCGCATCCGAAGCAATCGACCTCAACGGTGTAAGTTGAGGCTCCATCCACACCCGTCCAGCTCAGTAAGAGCCTATCATCGGGCGGTCTTGGAATCGTGCTCCTGCATTCCGGTGATCTGGGTTGGGGAGCGGGCAACAAGGCTGCCTTGGTTGCCCGCGTCTTGGTTGTTTCTGTCTTGGTTGCCTCGGTCTTGGTTGCCTCGGTCTTGCTTGCTGCCGGACTCTTCTCCGTGAAAAACCCAGCTTGATTCAATGCAACCATTAACGCTGTGATAGCAGTTATCACACCTCCAACCGCGGTCAAACTACCGGGAATTGTCTGCCACCAGTGCTGGGGCTCACGTTCTTTAGGCATCGCTTGGATCCGACTAGTCCCCGCCTGAGATCAAGGTTCAGCGGCGTTGCTTAGCGTGGTTGTGGTGGAGGATTGGCAGTCAATCGCACACAGGCTACGCCAAACTGCTGGATCAACAAACCTCATCCCTCCCCACCCGCGATCCTAAAATGTGCAGTGTACGCCAGGCATCTCGCGGCGCCTTTGAACACGGGATTCCTGTTCGGGCGGTTATCCGGCGCGATCTCGGCTTGACGGTCGGCACGGGTGCCATCTTGACGCACGCACGCCTCAAACGGGGCGGCGTACGCCGTCGAATGGGCGCAAGTCTCTTCGCCGTAGCCTCAGTCTCACGGTTCATTGCATGTCCGATCACAGAATACGCGACCCGTAACGCATCCACGGATCGCAAGATCGTGGACTCTCGTCCGCGCCGTGAACACAAAGGCCCCCTTCGCGAACGCTTACGGGAATTCACTGGATCTCCGTGTACAGATCTGGGAGGTTAGATGGCGCGTAGCCGACGTTACCCGTCTTGCGCGTGAACGTGGCTACGTGAATCTTAGACCCGGCCTCGATCGTGCGCGGTCGTCCCAGCGGCCAGATCCATCGGGGTGCGAAATTATTCGCTGGATCCTTGATGCGCTTTGGGATGAGCTCCGGAACCCACCACCAGCCGGACAGCGATTCATGCTTGGGAGCCAATGGATCCGGCGCGGCGTACTCGTCGGTACTGGTCGCGGGTACGATCGCCGCTTTTGCCCAAGGATCAAAGGTCAAACCTGCGGCGGTGGCTTCGCGCATCATCCACTGAAGAGCAATTTTCGACAGGCCCGCTTCGTTCTCAACGTAGCCACCGCCCACGTCACAATGAACGCCTGGAAACCACACCTGTACAACATCCAGCTTAGGATCTGTTGCCGTGGTCCATAGGTTCTGGACGAAGTAGGCCCGCCTCTCGTCCAGTGCCATGGCATGGCGGACCGTTCGTACGATAGGATTGTTGGCCGTGAATTGGAAATGCACCGGGTTCCACGCCCAACCCACCGAACTGACCGTATCCCACAATCCCAGAAATGTGACCTCGACCTTCCGCCCGAACGTGTGACGAAACCCTTTGTAGATGTCGTCGCCATATTTGCGCTTGAAGGTGTCCCACGCGAATTCGATCAGTTCCTCATTGCCCCTGCCGAGCAATCCGACCTTGTAGAGCATCGCCGCCAGGACTCGGGCTGTGTAAGCACCACGACTGAACCCGAAGATACAAATTGCGTCCCCTTGCTCGTAGTAACGCATCAGGAAGCGATAGGCAGCAGTAACGTGGTCCTCCAGCAGCCAGGCAATCGCGAGATCGAGACGCGTGATTAACCACCGCTGAATCTTTCCCCAAATCCCAACCGGCGCCATGGTTCCGATGCCGGGTTGGTAGTAGGCGATCTGCTCGTTGCTCGCGCGGTCCAGCATCGCGTACATCTTCACCACATTCGTATTTGCGGCAGCATAGCGATTGTTGGTACCGTCGAGGCAAATGATAATTCTTCGACCCATATGCGCGCCTTATCCGTTGCCGCTTACGATGTTCTGGACCCCTCGCAACCAGCCGCGTCTTCTCCGTTTGCGCGAGGCCCCTCGCAACAGTCAAGCCGGAGCGCTCCCTCAAGGCTATGCAGCCAACCCGCATCGGGTTTCAAGGCGTCCCGAGCAGCCCGGACTTGTTTGTCGATTCTCTGATTCGGGAGTAAACGAAGGCGATAACACGCGGTTGCGCGGAATACCGTTGGCACCGCCACTTCGTCGGCCCGCGCAACTCGGTATCCTCGGCAGCAGCGACAGGACCGTCGAATCATCTACGGGCATGTCGAGGCCTGGTGCCGTCGCACGACCTGAGGCGAGGCTAACGGGCGGGATTTGGCATCACGGAAACGAGCGCACGTTGCGCAGGAACGCATCTCTGAGCACCGTGTCGGCACCTACGCCCTCCTCCCGTGTGAGGACCGAATTCATGAACAGCACTCCCAAAAACGCCGGTCCCGGCGACGACGGCCCGAACACCAGAATCGACGTGCTGATTGCAGTCCCATTGGCGCCCCAACCGCCATTCTTCTCCAGGTATCTGTAGCCGCTCGAGCTCACTACATCCCAGCCCAGTCCGCGCGACTCCATGTCCTGGAATTGCGCATCGCTCAACACCTTTCCGTCCTTTTGAATCAGGCTGATCAGCACCTTCGCAATATCGTCCACGGAGAGATACCAGCCAGCCGCGCCGCTGCCCAACGTGCTATCCCCCCAGTCGTGCCCTGGCGTGTTCCCAGGAAAGGCGTAGGAAAACGCATACGTCTTGCTCCCCGCCGGCGGCTTGCACTGCACATTCTTCGCCCCCACCGGATCGAACACGTTCGCCTGCACGATCTTCACGTATTGATTCGCCAGTCTCTCCGCCCGCTGGGCCGGGTCGGTATCCTGGAAGCCCTCGATCATCGGCAGTAGCACCCGAAAGATTGAGAAGTTGTAGTTGCTGTAGCACGTTTTCATCTTCTCCTTTGGGTTGCTCACGATCGCATCCTTCGGATCCACCACCGCCGCGCCCATGCATGATGTTTTCGCCTTCGGATTCACTTTTTGTGTGAAGAACGCCTTCAGCTTCGCATAATCCTGCGCGTTGTTCCCGTAGTCTTTAATCCCGCTCTTGTGGGAGAGCAGCTGCGCGAACGTAATCGCGGCTACGTTCGGATCCACCTTCCAATCCTTCGGCAGATACGGCCCGATCGGAGCGTCCAGACTGATCGAATTCTTCGCCAGCACCTTAATAGCCGCCAGCGCCGTCACTACCTTACTTACGCTCGCCACCGGAATCTTTGTCGACGCCGTGAACTTCACTGCCGGCGCGTTCGCCGTCGTACGCGCCTTGCCGAAGGTCTCGAACTTCGGTGTCTGCCCGATGAAAGCGGCGTACCCCACCACTCGGCAGTCTAGCCGCTGATGGATATTCCTCCGCACCTGCTTCAGCGGCAGGCACACGTTGCCATTGCATACCGCCTTCTCCGGCGCGTGATTCCCGATCGTGTGGCTGCCCTCCTGGCACGGCGTGGAATCCCCCATTCCCGTGTACAGACTCACCTCGCGGTGGGCATTCAGCGGCGTCGAGGCCTCCGGCCCCCGCCAGTCCATCAGCCCTCGCAGATCTACCCCGCGCCTATCTTTATAGCTCTGTCGCCATTCCGCGAACTGCTGCGCTTGCGGCAACTGCGATTTCGGCGGCGGCAGCACGGCCTCCATCTTCAGCGTGACCTCGGCCGAGGCGCCCGGCTTTAGACTCGCGACCGCCGCGCCAAGTCCCTGCTGCCGCATCAACACGTTGAAGTCGCTCACCGAAAGCGTCATCGGATCGGTCGCCCGCTTCCCGCGATTCACTGCCCGTACCTTCAACGTCGCCAGCCCGTACAGAATTTGTGTTTGCGGCACCTGCCCGATCTGTTCCGCGTAATGCACTAGTTCCAGGTCCGGGAACACCGCCGACGGCCCAAATTGAACCGGCGGTTGAGCCATCTCTTTCCGCTGCGTTACCGTCACCGCTGGCGATGCGTTGCCCATCGGCTGGTTCGCGCCGCCGTACGGCGTGATCGTTACTTTGTACTTCACTCCTGGTGGATCGGGCGCAGTGGCCTGCAAGAACGCCGTCGCTACGATACTGAACAGCGCCTGCTTTCCCGCCAAGGGTGCGGGCGACGTCTTCCCCGAGGCCACTATTTGTCCAGCGTTTGGACCGGTCGTCCGCGTCACCTGCCAGTTCCCGCCTGCCGCCCCTGCAAGGTCCGTCGACCACACGAACCGCAGCGACTCCGGCGTGCTCACTAAGATTGCGGTCTCGAAGGTCTGAAACTCCCCGCTTCCGTGAATCACGTGCAACGTGGTCTTCATGCGGCTGTTGTCGAGTTGAATGGGCCGTTCTTCGGGGGTTTCGTCGAAGTGGCTGGAGAGCGATCACTGTTTGAACTCATGGCATCTCCAGTTGATGGTCGACGAAGGAGCCGCGGAAATTGTCCAGCCGTCGCCAGATACGAATTGCTACCCGCCAAGCTCGAGCGAAAAAAACGCGGATTTAGCCTACTTGTGCTCTACAATGAGGCGCTGATTCCATAGACTTGTCAAGCGCAAATGTCGATCTTCCGGCTAGTGGCGGGCTGGAAGATCGTGGGGAGGATTACTGCCGCCAAACCCCTGAACTCACGCAATGTGCTGGTGTCGCCGATGCATCGCGTTCGATTTGGCGGGCGATGTTAGCGGCCGTGGCATTGATGGCCCAATCACGCGTTGAGGTGTTTGTCGCATAAGTGAAGAGTCTCGGGCTCGCCCCCGAACGTCGGGCGGGCGCTATACCAACCGGCGTAGCATCAGTCGTGGTGCTGGCTCCGATTTCGGATGTAATGCAAACTGAACTCGGTAGTTGCAGGACTGCTAGCCGTGACCTGTTGGAGTGTGCTCAGAAGTCTCGGCGTCGCATCTATGCCGGCCTCGCTTGACCACGTTCACTCCGACATGCCCATGGGTGCGAACCTCGTTGCCGATGGCGCGACCTTCCGCGTCTGGGCGCCGCATGCCCGGTCTGTACATGTGCTCGGCGACTTCAACAACCGACAGCGTACCGATGCGAGCCTGCTCACGCGCGATGATCACGGCCATTGGTTGGGATTCATCCCCGGCGTCCAGGACCGCGATCGCTACATGTTCTACGTCGTCGGGGAAGGCAGCGAGGGACCTAAACGCGATCCGTACGCACGGGAATTGGAGACACCATTTCCGAGCCAATGTATCGTCCGCAAGAATGACTTTCCCTGGCACGAAAGCGCTTTTCACACGCCCAGATTTGAAGATTTTGTGATCTATCAGCTCCACGTTGGCTCCTTCTTCACGCCGAACCTGCCGCGGAAAGGCGGCACGTTTCTCGACGTGGCGCGAAAGCTCCCCTACCTCGCCGAGCTGGGCGTCACGGCGCTTCAGCTCCTGCCAATCCAGGAATTTCAGACTCAGTTCAGTCTCGGTTACAACGGGACTGATTACTTCGCGCCGGAGATGGATTTCGCCGTCGCGGATACTGATCTCGCATCGTACGTTGCGAAGGTGAATAACCTGCTCGACGCCAAGGGGTTGCGTCGTTACGCGATCGCGGACTTGCGCGGTGAGATGAATCAGCTCAAGGCGCTGGTGGATTTGTGCCATCTTCACGGACTCGCCATGCTCCTGGACGTCGTCTACAACCACGCCGGCGGTGATTTCGGCGACCAAAGCCTCTACTTCTTCGACCGCCAGTCGAGCCAGGTTGGCGATCGAAATTCCCTGTACTTCAGTGACAAGGGTCATGCCGGCGGACTCGTGTTCGACTTCGCCAAGCCCGAAGTACGCGACTTCCTGATCCAGAATGCGAAATTCTTCCTAGACGAATATCGCGTCGACGGCTTCCGGTATGACCAAGTAAGCGTTATCGACCACGATGGCGCGCCGCACGGCTGGCGCTTTTGCCAGGACCTCACCTCGACGGTCCGCCGTCACCGACCGAGCGCCCTGGAAGAGGCAGAATATTGGAGCGTGAATCCCTATGTCGTGAAGTCACCGCCGGAAGGCGCCGGTTTCGATACGACACTGACCGATGGTTTGAGGGTCGCCCTACGCAACGTCATCGGCAACGCCAGCGCGCCGGACGAACGCCCGCTCGATATGACGGGACTTGCGCGCAGTCTCTGGCCGAGCGGTTTCGCCGAGCATTGGCGCTTCGTGCAGGGGCCGGAGAACCATGACATCGTCTACGATGGGCGAGAGCCGCGCATTGCACGGCTCGGCGACCCAGGCAATCCACGCTCCTGGTTCGGCCGCAGCCGCGCGCGGGTAGCAGCGGGTATCAGTTTGACGGCACCTGGTATTCCGATGCTCTTCATGGGCCAGGAGTTCTTAGAGGACAAGCAATGGTCGGACAATGTCGAGTTGCGCAAGAACCTGCTTCTGAACTGGGCAGGCATCGAGCGGGACGACAAACAGATGGTCGATCATTTGCGTTTGATGCGGGAGCTCATCAACCAGCGCTGGCGATATCCCGGCCTTCGCGGTCAAGGCTTTCGCGTCGCGCACGTCCACGACCAGAACCGCGTGCTCGCGTTCCATCGCTGGGTGGAAGGCGAAGGCCACGACGTGATGGTCGTCGTGCACCTTTCGACGTTCAATCGCTTTCACTATCGCATCGGCTTTCCCACCGGCGGCGAGTGGAACGAGATCTTCAATAGCGACGTTTATGAGAATTGGGTCAATCCCGATGTCGTCGGCAATGGCGGCCGCACGCTCACCGAGCCAAAACCGTTGCACGGGTTCAGCCATTCCAGCGCGCTCGTTCTGCCGGCGAACAGCGTGCTCGTTTTCGCGCGCTAAAAGTCCCCACCATTCCGTGGGCATTGGCGAAAGCAAGAATAGGCCCGTTCGCTCGCTCTCGTTCCTGCACTGGTTGACCACACAACTATCGGCAGCGCCGCGTACTAGCAAGCGCTTAAGCTCGCCCGCGATCACTTGGATGCCAGTTTCTCCGAGCGGCTCAACAACAAAGAGCCGCGCAGACGCGAGTTGATTTGTAGCCCACAATGATATACGCTGGTTGCGCATGATGGTGGAAAACGCCCGCGGGATGGTTGCCCCGCATTCCGAAGTCAGATGGTGCAGCAAGTTCGGTTCGCGCCGATCGTCCGGCACCGCCATGCCATCGGCATCGGCCCTTAAGCAGTGAGGTCGGGAATGAACTCCTTTACATGGTGCGCAGCGCTATCGACATTCGCTCTCGGTGCCGCACTGACGTCCTCCAGTGCACAAGAGCCTCGGGCAACGGCCAACGTGTACCGTCCTGCGGAAGCCGGCTGGCTCGAGCGCGAAGTCTATCGCTCCCCCGTCGACGCGAACCTGTCCGTTGAATTCGTCGACGTGTTGGTGGGCACCGGGCGCGCGACGGTCGTAAAGGCGTTTCCCACGGGCGCGCTGCTCGATGTGCAGGCAGGCGCCGCCATTGTCACCGTCGACCGGAAGCAGCAGCGCATTGCACCTGGCGTGGTGATACGGATCGACCAAGGTCAAATGCTTTCGATCGACAACCGCAAAGGTGAGCGGCCATTCGTCGCGCGTCTGATTCGCATTGACTCTCGTCGTTAGCGCACTGGCCCAGGGAGGACCGCATGTTCAACACCCTTTCCTGTAGGCGTTTGGCCAACGCGCCACGCAATGGTGCGCTGTGCATCCTCCTGGCGACGTTGGCGTTCGCGGTCGTGGCGGATGCCGCCGCGCAGAGCCCCAAAGATCCTCACGTAAAGCACGGCGGCCATAAATTCAAGGATGACCGGAAGGTCCTCTCCCCACCAATCCTGCAAAAGCCGATCTACGAGTGCGCAGACACGGTGGTCGTGCAAGGCTTCGTAGTGGGGGCGACCATCAAGGTGTATATCGGTGGCACGCCCCCTGCGGTGGGCAGCGGTACAGGGATAACGTCGAGTAGTCAGCCATTCACGGTTGCGTCGGCGTTTACGATCGGGCAGGTTGTGACGGCCACGCAAACGGTGAATGGAATCGAAAGCAAACCGTCCAACGCCGTCACGGTCAAGTCCTACAAGGACGACTATCCGGCGGGGATGCCGCAGCCGCGCATCGCACCGACTCCCTGTCTCGACTGCGGGCGTGCAGTAGGCGTGACCGATGTGATTCCAGGCGCAACCTACAAAGTGTTCGCAGAAGATCCACTCGGTGGTGGCAGCTTCGGCCCGCCGGTCGAAGTGGGAAGCAACAAGGACTTTGGCTACACGTTCGTTTCGCCCGCATTCAAGAAAGATCAGCGCATTAGCGCGCAGGCGTTCATTTGCAGTGACAAGAGTCCGGTATCGCTGCCGGAAATTGTGCAGGCGCAACCCGCCTCGATTTCCGGGCCGGTGCTTGATCCGGTATACGAAGGTGCGGACCGCGTCGTGGTGCGGAGCCCGGGTGGCGGCGCGCTGCTGAACGGCGCCACTCTCGACATTTTCGCCGACAATACGTCGCCGCCCGGCAAGCGGGTCGGCGGCCAGCCGACCCCGGGCGGGGCGCAGGAAGTCCTGATCTCACCGAACGCGTTTGCCGGCAAGTATTGGGCGACGCAATCGCTTTGCACCAAGGGGCCGCCAGGGCCGAAGACGCCCGAGCAACCGTGCTCGAAGTTGCCGGCGGCGAAGATTCGCCAGCCAATGCCAGGCGATACGACCATCGAGCTGATCGAATTCGTGCTCGGCTCCCGCATTCAGGTCTACGTCGGCACCGAAGAAATCGCTGATGGCGCCGGGCCGCTGCTCGCCCTGACGCGTGCGCTCGTAGATGGTGAAACGGTCACGGTGGTGCAGTCGCTTGGCAAGTGCAAGGGCGACTTGATCTACGTCGTAACTGTTGGCTGCAAAGGGCGCGACGGCAATCAGTGCTCCGGCGAGTGGCCTGCATTCCGGCACAGTGGTCTGCGCGACGGCAACCAGCCCATCGGCTCAGTGCTCGCGGATCCGGAAAAGGTCAAGACGCTGAAAGTGAAATGGACGTTCACGCCGCCGACCAGCGCGCAAGCATTCCGCGCCTCACCGATCGTGCACAAGGACCGCGTCTATGTAGGCAACGGCAACGGCCGGCTTTATGCACTCGACGCGGCGACCGGGGCCCTGCTCTGGCAGTATCCGAAGGCCGGTGATCCGGCGCTGACCTCGCAGTTCACCTGCAATCCTTCGTCGACGGGCCTCGCTGCGAGCGCGGCGATTGCGACGATCAAGCGCAAGGATGTGGTGATCTTTGCTGCACCGGATCGATCGATCGGCGCCGGCCTCGGGAGCGGCCGCGTGTTCGCGCTCGACGCCGTGACGGGAAGCGAGGTGTGGAAGTCGCCAGAGGCGGCGATCCTGAACGGCACGACTGCCTCTAGCACCTCACAGTTGCACGAGCAGTTCGGCTACTCGTCGCCGCTCGTACTCGGCAACCGTGTGTACCTTGGGATCGCTAACCATTGCGACAACCCGATTCAGAATGGCCGCGTCGTCGTGATCGACAAAAACAGCGGCAGTCTGGTGAGTGGCTTCGGCTACCGATCGACCAACACGCGCGGCGGTGGCATCTGGTCGTCGGTGGCGGGCGGACTGGACGCTAACGCAATATTCATCACCACCGGCAACGCGCAATGCTGGAATGGAGGCTGTCAGTCGGAACCGAGCGTCAACAACAGCCTTAGCATGTTGCGGCTGAACGCAAGCACCGGGGCGATTGGCTGGAAGTTGCATCCGGTACCCTTTGTGCTCGACGGCGATCCGGATTGGGCCTCCGGTCCAACCTTGATTTCCACACGGTGTGGCAATGTCGCGGCCTCGACGCAAAAGGATGGCTGGGCCTACGCCGCGCGTTCGAGTTCCGGCGGTGGCGGGACCCCCTCAATGCGCTGGCAGTTCCCACCGACCGGCTTTCCATTCGCGTCGGGCGCCCATGGTGATACGCGCTACCTGGTGCCCGGCGGGGCATGGCGAGACACGTTCATTACGATGACCGGCGGCTATGCGGTCGAAGCGGGACAGATCAATCCCGGATTTACGCGTCTGCACGCCCTCGACACGTGCGCCCCGCGCTCGCACCCGGTACGCTGGGTGTTCGACGTACCCGCCACGTCACCGGGCAACGACTATCAATTGGGACCGCCCACGGTGACCCGTGGCATGGTGTTCGTAGGCACCGTCCAGGGTCACTTAATTGTGTTTGCCGATCCGTCGGTCTGGGTCACGGCGGGGTCGGTATGCAGCAACCCGGAAATCACGAATGCCCAGTGCGCGGCAAACGGATTCGTGCTGGTACCGAAACCGATGATGCTGGCCAACATCGATCTCGGCGCCGGTGCCATATTCACGGAGCCGGTGCTCGCGGGCGGCCGCGTGTTCGTGTCCACCAGCGGGGGTAGCGTCTTCATGCTTGCTCCCGATAAATAGGAGTCGGCCATGTACGCATCACGGTTTGTCGGGATCGTCCTCGCGCTGGTCGCATGCGCCATGACGGCTTTCGCCGCCGCCCAAGGCACGCTCCGGAAATACCCCGAGCCGCGGGTGCGCTTCGAAGGCGAAGTGCAGGTCGGTGCAGCCGATGCACGCAGGACCGTGCAGGCTGACATGCGGACCTGGATTCTTGCGCCCGGACTGAAAGAGGAACGGCTCGCCCTGCCGGCGGATGCGACGATGATTATCGAGCTGCACGCGGGCAAGCTCGAGACCCTCGTTGGTGACAGGCGGGAGCAGCGCAAGCCAGGCACCATCTGGCTCGTGCAGCCAGGTGAGTCTCTGGCGTTCACTACCCAGGACGACTCGGTGACGCTCACGATACTTGCGCTGCGGCCGCGCTGACCAGCGGGTCGTTAGCTAGGGAAGCTTGTCCCAAGCATTGCCGCGGCGACTCATCGAGGCCGTCTTACGGCATTGCTCGAGCAGCACGTGTAGGATCGGCAAGCGTACTGCACGTTGTTTTCGGATTGGGATGGCAAAAAACGTATGCGCCCAGCCGAATACCGTTTGGAGTTCGGCCGAAACGGCCTTGGGCAGGATTCGGTGACGCGATTGATCGGGTGCTCGGCGATGCATTTCAAACGCCTGAAAGCGAAGTCCGGATCCATGACTGCAGTGTTCCCCTTCGCGCCGTGATCGAGTGATTGCTTGATATACGACGCGGCCAAGCCAGCGACTTAGTTTCCCTCGAGAGTTTGACGTCGACTACACCGCGCTCCGCCGTAGAATCCGAGCATCTTCAGCGGCCCTCAAGCCCGTGGATCGCCTGTTTCGGAGAGGGCCTTCTTGAACCAGCTTCCGGCGGCATAACTCGCGAGAGCCCGGCAGATTCCGGCCAGTTTCCACTGCAGCACGCCCGCCTGGCAAGTCGATGCATTGATCGTCATGCAACGTACTCATAATCTTCTGCGTATACGATTGCACGCTGCGCGCGCGGGGGCCAGCGTGCGAGCTCTCGAATGGGAGCTCGAGCGGCAACGGCCCTATCAAAGAAGCTGTGCTATCTCGGCCGATTCAATACTTGGACGCAACTACTTCGGGAGAATTCAATGGACCTTCGGATGACACTTCTAGGCGGATTTTTGCTTTGGCCCGTGCTGGTGTTGGCAGACGAATTCACTCTCCCGCCCGGATGCGAAGTTCCGTGGAAAGAGATCGCCGTGGACCATCTGATAACGATGGAATGCGGCAGAGAAGGTAAGTCGGAAGGGGGGCCAGGCGCGAATCAGAACCGAATGAAGAACAACCTGTGCGCAACCAACGAGCCGGTCAGTCTTTCTTACGGCGATTTCAGCGCAATGCAGCGCAAGGCAAATCGGCGACGTGAAAAGGAAGCCGATTTCAATTTCGGAACCCGCCAGCACCCGATTCGGAATCGAGCCAAGCTTCGCGATTTTTACACGACGAAGGATGGCACCACTGTCGGAGAAGGCGTGGTCGTACGCCACTCGGGATTTCTGGCAGAGGCGCGCAAAGCGCGCATTGGTACGAGCGGTGAGTCCGTGAACTGCAAGCTTACGGAGAAGGATGAGAACGATATCCATATTGATATCGTGCGCAGGCCTAGTGATCCACCCTGCTTGTCAGTCACGGCTGAAATGATTCCCCACTTTCGCCCCGACAGCTGGACACCTGAGAATCTTAATCACATACGTGATCTTCGCCTTCCTGTGCGAGTCACCGGTCATTTGTTTTTCGACTCATCACACACACCATGCGTTGGGACGAAGAGTCCGGGGCCCGGCCACCCGTTGAGGGTCTCAGTCTGGGAGATTCACCCTGTCTACAAATTCGAGGTCTGCCGAAATCGGACGAAAGCTTCGTGCCCGGAGGGTGACACCGCCGTTTGGCAAGACCTGCACGAGTGGGTGCAGGAGAATCGCCCATGAAGAATCCGTCCGGTCGTGGGCTGTGAGGTGCGGGATCCCGCCAAGACGCTGCGCGACGGATCACCGCCTTCCCTGCCTCCAGTAATAATGAAGGCATACTCAGAAGCATCACCCATCGCCACGACCAGTAACTGGGCCCGACCCGTCAAGCCAACACGCGACGATAGAATGACTCTCAGGGGACGGGACTGCGGCAAGCTCGCTCGCCTCGAAATGGCCACAGTTGGGTCATCCGCGCTTGGAAACAGGGGCACGTCGGGTGCGGCCAGTGCAGTCACTTCGTTAACGGAGATACAAATGAGCGAATTCGGCGTCAAGGAAGCGTTCGAGGTTTACTCGAAGCACCGCGACGTGATAGTGCAAATGTGGTCGTTTTATTCCGCCGGTACGCTTGCTGTTCTCGGATATACCATCGGCAGCGAGAAAGCTACGCGTACCTGGCGGGGAAGTTTTCCCAATGCTGGTTGGCTTTCTATCATTTTCCATCGGCAATGCCTTGGCGGTAGTGAGCTCGCAGCGGGAACTGGACCGCATGGCGAAAGGTATCGACCTACCTAATGGGCCTCGCCATTCACGAGCTAGCCTCCAGAATCCAGGACACCACGATTCGCGACCGGATTCGGTCTGCAGCTACTGAGACCATCGCGAAGGGATAGTCAGCCGGCAAGTAGCTGCTGTGTAGCGATGTGAACAGCCCCGCCGGAGCCGCGCTCTCGGCATGTTTTCTCGTGAGAAGCCGCCTCGCGGGGAACGCAACGGGGAAACGCCCGACCACGCGATTCCGTCCGCGCTTCGCTCAACACGATCCTCACCCCCTTGGTAGGGTCACGAACCAATTCTCTTCCGATCTTGTGGGCGCCGCTTGGAGGCAGAGTGGAGCAGATTCGCTCGACGCGGCCGGTTTCTTGACAAGCCGCGGCTGGAGAAGGCTCGAACTTCTGCGCTCGTTGAAGGATGCAGCGATACGCAGATAGTTCGGTATTGCCTAGGGCAATTCGTTTGAGCAGTCGCTTAGTGCGGAAACAGGAACATGGGGTCTCCGTTCTGCCGGCCGATGCGTCTCAATGCCGGCCAAAGCGTTCGGCTGGTATCGGCAAACTGCCAGCAAACCAGCACCCGCACTGCGGTTGGCTTAGCACGGTAGCCCTGGGTCCGATGGATCATTCCCGATGCATCGAATAGAACTGCCTCCCCATCACGATACCGGTACACGTGCGCGTATTTGTCGAAATCCAGCGACATTCCTCTCTTCGCCGCCGTCACCTCGAGGCCACCAAAGGTCCGATGAAACGTGAAGAGCGGCGTGAGCATCGTCGCGCTTCGATTGAGGCCCAGATCTTTGTCCGTGAAATCCGAGTGCCAGCGTCCACGCGGATAACTTCCCTCGATCTCGACAAAACTCGCCTGGACGACCCTCACTCGATCCCGGCGAGTCCCCACGATTGCGCGCGCCCGCTTTAGTCGGCATCCGTCGACAACGGCGCGGAAGATACCGATCGCCTTGGGCGAGTTCGCGAAGTACCACCTCATCTTCACGCCGTCGAACCCGCTGTACTCCTCGTGCTCCTTTTTTCCGATCTTCACCCCGCGTTCCAAGGTATTGGCGCGGACATCTTCATACAGCTTTTTCAGCGGGCGAAGCGCCCTTAAGCCAAACGAGATTGTGGTCACCTGGCATTCCAGGAACTCTAGTCTCTCCCTCATGTGCTCAGCGCGCTTGCTCGCCACCCAGCTTCAGGCGCCGACTGCACTTCAGCTAGCAACCTTCTTTGCGGGCCTCGCGTCGTCTGCCATCCTACTGGCCTCCGCGGCAATCTTCTTCGCCAGGGCGATGACCGCCTTGTCGGCCTTCGGATTGGCGGCTAGCTTCTCCGACTGAGCAACGATCTTTCGGGCGCGCGCACCAAGCTTCTTGATTGTTGCCACAAGTTTCATGGCCTCGTCGGATGCACTAACCTGTTTCTTTGCCATTGTTTCGTCTCCTCACGCCTCGTTGGGGCTGGATCGACTGGATGTCGAATCGCGGGGAGCTTACTCCTTAGGCGACGCCACGCCAAGGCAGACAGACAAAATGCGCGCACACCAAGCAGCAACCCCGGTGAAGTGCCCATGTAGAATCGGCGAAAGAACGAACTCGACGATGTGCTGCTGCCGAACGCCGAGCACGCGCAACAGCTGACGTATCGCGCCGACGCGTTGACCTTGCCTCGCCCGCGCACCTCGACTGGCAACGAAACGCCTAAACGGTTGCGAGTTCTCGAGGCGATTGCATCCGTTAAGGGATCGCCGCGCTACCGCTCTAAGCCCAAAAAAGCGGACGGTCCCTACTTCGCAGGTCGGCCACTTCCGGTCATCGGAACAGTAAACGATAAATCGCCGTACAGCCGACGTTGCATTTCTATGATCTGGGAACCCCCACTTGCACGGCGCACGTTTGCCTGTTGCCTCCTGCTTCGCCCCGATCCTGTCCCGCCGGTTGATCGCGCTGCCCACTTCCAGAGCGGGACCCGCTGGCGCCGTGTGGGGGCTATCTACGCGGGCCGAGTTCGACGAGAATACGGCGACCGCGTGGCCGGCGAACAGCTGCCTTGGGTTGCAGCAGCTTCATACTCACGGGGGGACTCGTATGCGGCAGAGTCGAATGCAGCATTACCTGGTTGTAAGCTTCGTCGTCACCATTGTTGTCATCGCCGTCACAACTGCAGCGTCGGTGGACGTAAGCCTGCTCGGCGGCACCAAGCTCCAGACATTGACCGATCTGCAAAAGAAAGCCGTCGACGTCAAGATAGCGATCGATCAGCTCACGATCTCGCTCGCGACAATAGTGTTTGGTGCAGCAGGGTTTGTCATCGCTCGTAAGAGCGACGCGCTCAACCCGAGCGGCTGGCGAATAATTCCGATCGCACTGGCCTTGGTGCTCGCCGCGGCTGCGGTGTTTTTCTCACATACGCATTACCGGATGCTCGCGACGATGCTGTCGGCCGGCTTCTTTGCCGCCAATGATCGAGC
>WNGA01006173.1_pt1 | contig 19183 bp, 24 predicted proteins | sample 5400061 | NCBI WGS metagenome assembly WNGA01 (sample SAMN13153366, study PRJNA577476) | soil metagenome | isolation source: 100 cm soil or saprolite under grassland replicate 2 | place: USA:California | collected 2016-06-15 | reverse complement strand
CATCTCCGACTGCAAACCCGCTGCGGGAACAGGTCAGGAGCGTGATATACTCCGTCTCGCATTCTGGGCGATATTGCGGTGAATGTTCTGACCGACCGATTCTACGTCATGAACAATGCCGGATCCGAAATCGCGGTGTTCAGCGGAGTTGGTGGCAGGTTCCCGCTCCCGCTGCTGGACGAACTCACAGGCCCGGTAAACGGAATTAAGTGAAGTATTTGTGGTCTGATGCCAAAAAGGTTCGATTCAGTACTTCCTCAATACACCTATTACTCTCCCCTGGATCTCGACATTCGCAGCGGGCACGATGATTGCCTTCATCTTCGCGTTGGAGGGTTGCAGGCGAATTTTGTCACCTTCGCGATAGAAACGCTTGAGGGTTGCATCTGTGGTTTCGACCAGGGCCACAACGATGTCTCCGTTGTGCGCAATTTTGGTTTTTTCCACTAGAACGTAGTCGCCGTCGATGATGTGTTCGTCTTGCATCGATTCGCCGCGGACTTCAAGCACAAAGACCTCTTTTGAACGCACGAAATCAGCGAGCGAAATGGTTTCCGGCTGTTGAACGGCTTCAATCGGCTGACCGGCGGCAATGCGCCCTACGAGCGGCAGCACCATCCCGGTATTAACAGACATCGCCTGTTTGAGGCGGCCTTTGGGTGGTAGGAGATCAATTGAGCGGCTGCGGTTGTAGTCGCGGCTGAGCAGTCCTTTTTTCTCGAGATTCGAGATGTGCTTGTGTACCGTGGCCAGTGAGCTCAAGCCCAGGCCTTCGCCGATTTCTTCGAAGGACGGAGAATATTGGTTGCTCTGCACGAAGTCCGAAATAAAGTCATAAACTTCACGCTGCCGTTTGGTAATTGCCATGCGAGTATTGTAGGCGAATATAAGGCGAAGTCAAGGGCTTTGTGTGTGGGAGCGCGGTTCTGAAACTAATGTCTCGGTTTGTCAAGTGCCGAATCTAAATAGAGTAAGCTCTTAGCCGTTAGCTCTTGGCTTTTAGCCGAACCTGACCCGGTTTGGCTAAGAGCTAACGGCTAAGAGCTTATAGCTGACTTTATGAATGACAAAATACAGAAGCCCGAATCCGAATGGCAGAAGGAACTTTCTCCCGAGCAATTCCATGTCGCGCGTAAGGCCGGGACCGAACCCGCCTTTACTGGAAAGTATTGGAAGACGAAGGACCCCGGAATGTACACCTGCGCCTGCTGCGGCGAGCCGCTATTTAGCTCGGAGACAAAGTTTGATTCCGGTACCGGCTGGCCGAGCTTTTACAAACCGGTCGCCAAGAGCGCCGTCGAGGAACATACTGACAGCACGCACGGGATGCGGCGCACCGAGGTGCGTTGTGCCCGTTGCGATGCGCATTTGGGCCACGTTTTCCCCGACGGCCCACGGCCGACAGGAATGCGCTATTGCATGAACTCGGCCTCGCTGGAGTTGAAGCCGGAGGAGAAGAAGTAGCGCGGTTTCAGGGCACTGGCACCGTAAATGCCGCTTGACGCAGACCTCGAAAATCTCCTCCACGCGGCGGGAGTGCGCAAAGTTGCGCTACTCAATCGGCGACAGCCTCAAGCTCGGCGACCTTTGGTGATTTCCTGGTCACGCTGGCGCTGGTGACCAGTATCACCGAGGCGATCACAATGGCGCTGCCCGCCAGAATGTAGGCGTCAATCTTTTCGTGCAGCACCAGCCATCCCAGAAAGACAGCGACTACCGGATTCACGTAGGCGTAAGTAGAAACTTTGGCTGTAGGAGCGTGGCCGAGGATATATATGTAGGCGGTGTAGCCGATCAACGATCCCCCGACAACGAGATAAGCGATGGCTCCGATACCGCGAGCAGTCCAGGTCACGTGGGCAAGATCATGATTGCCGAATGCAACAACAAAGTTCGCCAATCCTGCGAAAAGCACTTGCCATGATGTTGCCGCGAAGGTTGGTGGGCCCGACTGCCACTTCTTTGAGAGCACCGATCCGAATGCCCAGCTTAGTGCCCCGCCGATCAGGGCGATTGAGTACAACAGTTCTTTTCGGCCAATCTCGCCTGTCGCACTGAGTTGTGGCCAGAGCAGGACAAGAGTGCCGGCAAATCCCAATCCGAGACCGACCAGCCCACGCCCTGAAACTTTATGATGCCCAATCATCAAAGAATCCAGCACCAGAAACCACAGAGGGACAATCGCCACCAGCAGGGCTGCAAGCCCGCTGGGGATGTAGCGTTCTGAGTAGGCGAGCGTTAGATTGCCGCCCACCAGCAAAAGGATCCCGACAACTGCCAGTTGCACCAGTTCGCGCGCGCTAAAACGGACATTCTTCCCTGCAACAATGCAGTAGGCGAGCATGATCACGCCCGCGATCGTGAATCGCACGCCGCACATCAGAGCCGGCGGAATGTGTTGGACGGCAATGTCAATGCCAAGATAGGTCGATCCCCAAAAGAGGTACACCAATCCGAAATTGAGGGCCAATATGTAACGGGATGGAAGGGAATGGGACATTCGCGCGCACGGGAGAGCTTACCTACATTAGACGAGCAAAGGGCAGCGGCGGATTCGAGTCTTCTGCTGTGCGTATCAGCTCGGCTACTCATAAAGAAGTCCAAGCGTGCACGACGGAAGGCCAGCGGGACCGACTAGACACTCAGGTTATAATGGTCAAAGCACAATGCGCTTCAAGAATCCCAATTCGCACCTGCCCGCCTGCTGGCTTCACATGCTAGTGTGCCCGCGCAGATATCTTGCTGTGCTTCCTTCGCAAGTACGTCCTAATCTGTTCGGCAGCGACTAATTCGAATCCTCCTCAGTTCCTGTGTGGGCCGGAGTCTGCCTGAAAAGGGTGCCCTTCGGCTAGGGAAGGACCAACAGCCAGCGACCGATCCCAGGAGGATTCCATGCCAACCAAGACTTTGACTGTGATTGATGGACCAAAGATCAAGACCGCCCTGCCCGGGCCGAACGCCAAACGCGTTCTCGAGGGCGACGAGCGCTACATTTCCCCGTCTTACACGCGCTCATATCCGCTGGTGGCCAAAGAAGGCCGCGGCATTGTTGTGACTGACGTAGACGGCAACGAGTTTTTCGACTTTTCATCCGGCATAGCTGTGACTTCTACGGGTCATTGCCATCCCGACGTAGTTGCTGCCATTCAGAAGCAGGCAGCGCAGCTAATCCACATGTCGGGCACAGATTTTTATTACGAGAGTCTGGTCACCCTGGCCGAGCGGCTCTCGAAAATTGCACCCATGCCCGGACCGCATCGTGTGTATTACGGAAACTCCGGCGCGGAGGCGGTTGAGTGCGCACTGAAGCTGGCGCGGTATCACACCAAGCGGCAAAACGTGATTGCATTTTTCGGCGCATTCCATGGACGTACCATGGGAGCGCTGTCGCTCACGGCATCCAAGCCACAGCAGCGCCGCCGCTTCGGTCCGTCACTCCCCGGAGTGACTCACGTTTTATACCCGGATGTGTATCGCAAGGGTGAGCAGGATGCGCTAGCTTGCGCACGTTTCATCGAAGACAAACTGTTCAAAACGACGCTGCCGCCGGAAGAAGTCGCTGCCATCTTCGTCGAGCCGGTGCAGGGTGAAGGCGGATATGTCCCGGCGCCGACAGTCTTCATGCAAGAGCTGCGACGGATTTGCGACCATCATGGAATTCTGCTGGTCGCTGACGAAGTTCAGAGCGGCGCGGGACGCACAGGAAAATGGTGGGCAATCGAGCACACCGAGGTACAGCCCGACATTATTTGCATGGCGAAGGGCATCGCTTCCGGCATGCCGCTCGGGATCACGCTCACCAGAGCCGACATCATGGATTGGGTACCGGGGTCGCACGCGTCAACTTTTGGCGGCAACCCGGTGTGCATCGCGGCGTCGCTCGCAACGCTTGAGGTGATCGAGCGCGAAGGCCTGCTTCGGAACACGGAAGACGTCGGCAATCACATCCTACGGCGCATGACGGAGTGGCCGAAGAAGCACCCACTGGTCGGCGAAGTGCGCGGGCGAGGCCTGATGATTGGCGTCGAACTGGTGCAGGACAAGCACACCAAAGAGCAAGCTTCCGCCGAGCGCGACCGCGTCGTCGAGTTGGCATTCGAACGCGGCGTTCTATTCCTCGGCTGCGGCGCCAGCACCATCCGTATAGCGCCTCCGCTGATCACAACCAAAGACCAGGCGGACATTGCGCTCGAGGTGCTGGAGGAATGTATCCAGCTAGCCGGAAAATAGAGTGCCAATCATGTAGGGGCAGTTGCCCTCACCTGCCCTGGGCCGGTTTCCACCCAATGTCACAGGAAACCTGCTTTCCTTCCCGGGCCGAAAAGCAGGTTTCTCACCCCTCGCAAGCTCGGTGGTTCGAAATGACATGGTTTTGAATTTATAAAGAGAAAAAAATAGTGGGTGGATCTACGAGATTGTGACATCCGTCACAGTCAGCTCTGAGCAGGCCGCGTAGAGTACCGTTTGATGCTCTCTGGCCGTCTCACTCAAATCGCACTCCGCGGGTTAGATCGAGTTATTGGGAAGACTCCTTCGACTGACGACCAAACCCCCTCTCACCAGCGCACCGGTCGGCGCGGTGAAGAAGACGCCTACTTCTATCTGCGCCGGCGCGGGTCGTCATGGTGGCACGGAATTTCCGCACAGCGCGGCATCATGGGGAGATTGACTTGATTGGCTGGGACAAGGACGTGCTGTGTTTCATCGAAGTGAAAACCCGAACCACGCATGACGTCAAACCCGCCCTTGCGGCTGTGGACCGCAAGAAGCGCCACGACATTCGCGTTGTGATTAGCGACTATCTGCGGCCACTTCCTGAGCAGCGGCAGTGGCGCTTCGACGTGGTCACCGTGTACTACGAAGGAAGGGCACTACAGCCGATTTTTGAGGTATTCCAAAACGTGCGCTTTCGTCCTAGATTCCGCGGTTCAGAAGAGACCTACCCAAACGCTCCCTGGAAAAAAATCTCTGTGTACTGCTGGGCGAGGGTCTCTTCTTGCAAAGTGCCTTGCGGCCGGTACCACTGGTAGATCCAATTAATCATTCCCAGCAAAGCGAATGCCGCGGCCCGCGGAGTGACACTTCCCTTTGTCCCACGAACACGCTGAACCTCGGCAACCAGGTTCTCCAGAAAATGAACGTAATCCTTTTTGCGGGCGTTGATGCGCTTGCGCAGGGCTGGCGAAAGCGGATGGTTCTCGTGCAGCATGACCGTAATCTCCCGGTCGCGCTCACTCAGAACCACGCCAATGTGGAGGCGAATCAGGGTCCTTAGGCGCTCCTCGGGATCTGCCACTGCCTTGACCGGGTTGATCACCTTCTCCTCGGTGATGTCCATCGCGTGATTCATCAGATTGAATAGGATTTCGTCTTTGCTTTGGAAGTGGTGGTAAAGCCCACCTTTGCTGAGCCTTAGCGCGGCAGCAACATCGTTCATGGAGGTGCCGTCGTAGCCCTGCTGCTGAAACAGGCGAGCTGACGCTCGAAGAATCTCCTGGCGAGGATCAGCGGCCGTAGTCTCGCGTGCCATGGGACGAACAATATACACGAATGCCGAACATTTCAAGGTGAGCGCGATATCGCTATGATCCGAAACCGACCGCAACCCGAGCCAGTCCGATCACCGTAGCTGTGATCTCCTGCTCGCTGTGCCCCGCTCTTGAGAGTGCATCGTAGGTTTCGAAGCTGGTAAGCATGCTGAGGACACTCGCGGCCAAGTTCCGATTTTCTACTCCGCCTTTTATCTTTGTAAACTCGGTGGTTCGGCCCAGAACTTCGCGCGCGATATGCAGCCGGCGTGCATCACGCGCTTGAATTCCTGCTGCCATCTCGGCATCGAGCGCGGCCATTCCCCGCAGCCTGCGGATCACGACAGGGTCTGAGGACCAGAATCCAATGAAAGTGCGGACTAACTTCTCAAGGGCCAAGGAAGGTTCGGGTTCGCGGAAAACCTCACCCATTCGGTGCATGTTGCCGCGCCTCGCAAGCTCATCGTAGAGGGCTTCCAACAGGCCGTGTCGGGACTTGAACTGGTAATAAATTGTCAGACGAGAAACGTCAGCTCGGCGTGCGATTCCTTCCATACTGAGATCAGACGTGGCTGACTCATTTGCAAGAATTTCTCGGGCAGCGGCGAGAATACGGCCGCGAGTCTCACTTGCGGCAGCTTCGCGCTTGCCCAAGTTATAGGTACGAGGGGACATAAATTTATTCTAGTTTAATCATATAGTATGTATAATATAGTGGCATTGGAGGTTCCCATGAACGTTTTCTCGTTCGTCTTGTTCATCCACGTACTCTCGGCAATTGCGATGTTCATTGGGCTGGCGCTCGAGGGCGTAATCCTGTTTCGGCTAATGTCCGCCGGGACTCTGACAGAACTGCAGTTTTTCGTGCGTGCTGCTCGCCGCCTCGGCATAGTTTATGCACCCGCATTCGTTGGAATAATCTTGGGGGGCATCTACCTTGCTTCGCAGCTGGGCTCTCATGCAGCCTGGATTCCCCTTGCTCTGGGCGCGACATTTCTGCTGTTGCTGGTCGGCGGAGTGGTAACAGGGAGGGCGATGTCCCGTCTAAAGAAGGCAGTCTCGCAAGAAGCAGCCTCGCTCGAATCGATTTCCGCTCAGGCTAGAAGCAAGTCGTTGGTTCTCTCCTATGGTTTCCGAGCAGGGTTGGCAGTAGGAATCGTGTTTCTGATGAGCGCAATGCCAAGCCTCATTCCATCGATTACGACGCTGGTCGTCGCATCTCTTATCGGCGTTCTGCTTGCGATCCGCGTGCGAGGCGTATCGGAACGCATACAGAATGATTGCGGCTGGAGAGGGACATCTGGTCGCGCAGCCGTTTAGCAGACCTGAGGAAGGACCAATGCCGACTACTGCGGAACGCACAATACCGACATTTCCGGATCTGGCCGCCAAGGTTGCCGTGGTCACAGGATCCGCTCGCGGAATCGGCGCTGTGACTGGGAAGTATCCTGCCGCCACTCAGGTTCGGGTAGTAGTCAGCGGTCGAGACCGTGAAGCCCTCGCTAAAGTTGTCGCCGAAATCGAAGCTTCTGGCAGAGGTCCTGGGAGCAATCACTGACCGTACGAAACTGGACCAAATCGAAGACATGAGGCGGAAAGCGGAAGAGCGATTCGGCGACATCGATTTCCTCCTAGCATTCGCGGGAGGCGACGGCAGCCCTGAACCGATCGAGGAGCTTTCAGAAGCGCGGTGGGATTCTGTAATTAGCGACAAACTTGAAGTCGAAGTTCTTGACGGTCAGGACTTTTCTTCCGGGCATGAAGCGGCGCGGAGTAGGCTCCATCATCTTGATGTGCTCAAGCGCTGGGCGAGCGCCCTCACAGCTTCACTCGCCTATTCATCGGCGCAAGCCGGCGTCGCTATGCTGGCACGAAACCTTGCTCAACAAGTGGGAGGACATGGCATTCGGGTGAATGTGATTGCACCGTCCGCCATTCGCCAATGAGAGGATGCAAAGATCCATGAGCCCGGAACAGCAGGACAATCTGGCGAAGATGTACGCCGTTCGGCGCATCGGTGAGCCTCAGGATGTTGCTGCCGCGGCGTTGTTCCTGTGCTCCGAATCATCATCATGGATCACAGGAGTCACGCTCGATGTCGCCGGCGGAAAAGTCATGGTTTGACGTTCCGTTCGCCGAGAACTGGAGAGATTTGCATGAAGACACTTCTTGGATGTCTGATGATCTCAAACGCAGCTCTGTTCTTCTTTGGCGCGGTGCAACACCTGGGGATTGCACTTGGGCGATTTCACGAGCCGCGAATCATTCCCGCCGCGATTGTAGAAACGATCTGCGGAATTTCCCTGGTCTGGGGTGCCGCGTTCGTTTTCGGTCAGCCGAACTTGCGCTGGAGCGCACCATTCGCCTCCAATTTGATCGCACTCAGCGGCGTCGTGCTGGGCATGGTCGCGCTTGCGGCTGGCAGAGGACCGCGCACCGCAAGCAATGATTTCTACCACCACGTCATGTTGGGGCTAATCGGGGCCAGCTTGATCGTTCTCGCATTTGGATTGCGAGCTGCGGGTCGCTCGTAGTAGCGGATTGGAACCACAATTCTTGATCGCCCTAACATACTGATACTGAATGATTTGGCGAAGCGTTTCGCACAATCAGCGCGAACGAGGTTTGCAGAATTCGACAACTAAGTTCTTGACTTCAGCCGTGGAACCGAGTAATATTCCTTAGATACCGACCGACCGGTCGGTATGTCCATTCATGCAGGAGTGCGATCATGACCACCATTTTCTATGAGCGGGACGTTAATGTCTCAGCCCTCAAGGGCAAAACCATTGCCGTCTTCGGCTACGGCAGTCAGGGACACGCCCAGGCACAGAATCTGCGCGACAGTGGATACAAAGTGATCATCGGGCTCGATCCGACGCGCCAGAGCGCGACACAAGCCAAGGCTGACGGATTCACAGTACTCGCGCCCGCAGACGCCGCCAAGAAGGCGGACTGGATTCAGATCCTTACCCCTGACGAGACTCAAGCTGCTTTCTACGAGTCAGCAATCAAGCCAGGTTTGACCAAAGGCAAAACTCTCGGCTTCTCGCACGGCTTCAGCATTCATTTCAAGGCCATTGTTCCTCCTGCGGATGTTGACGTGGTCATGATTGCGCCCAAGAGTCCTGGTCACTTGTTGCGACGAGTTTATGCGGAAGGGCGTGGTGTGCCTTCTTTGATCGCCATCCAGCAGGACGCCAGTGGCCGGGCGCATGAACTTGCTCTCTGCTATGCCTACGGAATTGGCTCCACTCGTGCCGGTGTACTTCAGACTACTTTCAAAGAAGAGACCGAGAGCGATCTATTCGGAGAGCAGGCGGTGCTCTGCGGCGGACTGACTTCGCTGATGAAGAAAGGCTTTGAAACATTGATCGAAGCCGGCTACCAGCCCGAGATTGCGTACTTCGAGTGCATACACGAAATGAAGTTGATCGTGGACCTGATCTACGAAGGTGGACTCGAGCGGATGCGGTATTCGATCTCGAACACGGCCGAATACGGCGATCTTACACGCGGTCCGAAAGTTGTTGGCGACGAAACTCGCGCTGCGATGAAGAGGATTCTTGCCGATATCCAGAGCGGGACATTTGCGCGCGAGTGGATTGACGAAAATAAACAAGGCGGCAAGAATTTTGCTGCCCTCCGCGAGGTGGAGAAAAAGCACCAGGTGGAAGCTGTCGGTGCAAACTTGCGCGGCATGATGTCGTGGCTGCAGAAGGATTCCGGCAAGCAGGCCACCAAGGCCGAGCCTGCTCCAGCGAAAAAGGTTGTGAATGCTTAGAGGAGCGGAAATCTTTTTGCAGTGTTTGCGCGCCGAGGGCGTCGATCTCGTGTTCGGCTATCCCGGCGGCGCAATCATGCCTTTGTACGACGCGCTTGACGGTAGCGGCATCCGCCATATCCTGACGCGGCACGAGCAGGGCGCGGTGTTTGCGGCAGAGGGTCATGCGCGCGCCACGGGCGAAGTTGGAGTTGCGATCGCTACTAGCGGTCCCGGCGCTACAAATCTTGTGACCGGAATCGCCGACGCGAAGATGGACTCCGTACCGTTGGTCTGCATCACCGGCCAGGTACGCAGCGCCTTGATCGGAACTGACGCGTTCCAGGAGACTGACGTTTTCGGCCTGACACTTTCACTCACTAAGTGGAGTCGTTTGGTGCGCTCGATTGAGGAAATTCCATCGGCCATTGCCGAGGGATTTCACTGGGCGCGCGAAGGACGTCCTGGACCGGTGGTGATTGATATCCCGACTGACTTTCTTAAAGCGAAGATGGAGTTCTCGGGTCCGGTCAAGTTCACCCCCAAGCCGCGTCCGTCTGATGCTCAAGCGGAGGCTACGTTTGGCGACGCTTTGATTTCACTGCTGGAAAAGGCCCAGCGGCCGGTGGCTTTGATCGGAGCCGGGGCGAAACTTTCCGGCGCGATTCCTGAGCTGCGGCAACTATTGGACGAACTAAATATTCCCACCTTTGCGACGGTGCATGGGCTGGGAGCCGTGCCTCCGGAAGCTCCGTATTACCTGGGCATGGTCGGGATGCATGGCACTCGGGCCGCCAATATGGCGCTGCATGAAAACGATTTGCTGCTGGTTTTTGGCGCGCGGCTGGATGACCGCGTCACTGGCGACCCTACGCGCTTTGCACCGAACGCGAAGATCGTTCATTTTGAGATTGATCCCGCTCAGCTCGATCGTGTGCGTCAATGCGAGTTGCCAGTAATTGGCGATCTGGCGCAGACGATTCCTGCCTTTTCCAAAAAGGTTCGTAATGCAAAGCTGCCCGATTGGAGCAGTTGGCGCGCCGTGGCGTGTGGGCCTGACCGCGCGGAGCTTGATCCTCGGGGACTGTCGCAGCTAACCGTCCGCTTTTTGGATGAACTGTTCAGCAGACTTCCAGAAGATAGCGTTGTCATCGCCGACGTGGGCCAGCATCAGATGTGGGCCGCCCAGCGCTACCGCTCCGATTCGCCGCGCGGCTTCATTACTTCCGGCGGACTGGGCTCGATGGGATTCGCATTACCTGCAGCGGTTGGCGTTCAGCTTTCTAAGCCAGACACGACTGTTCTCTGCGTCTCCGGCGATGGCGGCTTTCAGATGAATATTCAGGAACTGGCTACCGTGCGCCGCTTGAACCTGCCCATCAAGATGGTGATTGTGGACAACAAATATCTGGGCATGGTGCGGCAGTGGCAGCAGCTTTTCTATCAGCGCAACTACGCAGAGACTGACCTCAGCGACAATCCTGATTTCGTCGAGATCGCGAAGGCGTATCGCATCAGTGCCGAGCGCCTGAATGAAGATGCCATGCGCGAATATCCAGTGACGGACGAGACCGGCGATGCGCTGGAACGTTTTTTGAAGTCACCTGAGCCGGAACTACTGGTGTTTGACTGCGCTCCGGAAGCAAATGTGTATCCGATGGTGCCGGCAGGCGCGGCGCTTTCTGAGATGCTGTTCGACGACGAATAGAACTTGAAATGGAGCGACGGGCGAGACGCCCGTCGCTCCACAGTCTGAATTGGGGAGAAGCAACAATGCACGCATTCCACATCGACTATCGCAACACGCAAGGCACGCTGATGCGGATACTCACCGCTGTTTCCCGCCGCGGAATCGAGGTCCCTTACGTGCACGCAAGCTCTACAGGTCACGTGCATCGCGCCGACCTGCTGCTGGAGGTCAATCCCAAGCAGATTGGACAGCTCTGCCGCGACTGGCATGCGATTGTGGATGTAACCGACGTACGTGTGGGCGTCCCAACGCCCGAAATGCTCGAAGCCGCCGCTGGATTTGCTGGTCCGCATCCGCCGGTCTCGGCGGGAGCAAATGGAAAATCGGCAAGCGCGGCGATGGCTTAACTTGAGCGCCTGATCAAACATGATGGCGACCTCAATCAAGCGTTGCGCAGGCAAATCGGACCTGAAACCACTCCGAACACGTGAATAACATCTAGACGGGCCCTCGTCGAAATCGAGGTGACTTATTAGTGAGCAATTTCGTCGGCTGCGTTTGCAGCCAGAATGAAGCTGGTCACGCCATCAATCACATATTCATTTTCAAACCAGAGAAACGGCCAACTGTCCTTAAGCTCTGGGAAATCGGGCTGCACGATTACTACGCCGGGTATAATTCCTCCGGGAATGAATGAATAGTCGGCGCGGTTGTTGCCATAGGCGATCAGCTTCGATTGCGCTCCCACCGACGACACGTAGGACAGGTTCGAAACCGGATGCGTGCCCAGCACATAATCGAAGCCGCGCAACGTGTATTCGGTTCCAACGATCTCGGGAAATGCCTTGTGCAGAAAATACATCTGCACCGCAAGTCCGGTTGCAGCGCCTGAACCTCCCCATGTACCTGTGGTAATCGGCACGCCGTACGGATTCTTCGATAAATTCTCATCCAGTTTTGCTTTGTAGTAGCGAAGCGTAGATTCCAGGCCGTTCTTGAACTCGGCATCCATCAGGGGAATACCGCGCCCGGCGACCCATCCAAGCATCCCAAATCGCTGCTGGATTACCGGTAGCAGCTCCTTCAAACGCGCGCGATAAGTTTCCCCACCCTTCGTCGCAATCAGAAGTTCCACCGCAGCTTTCGTCTCCTCATCATTCAGTTCGCCTCCAGTGGTGTTGAATGAATGAAACCGAGCTGGTGGGTGCGAGTGCTCTTCCTTCCACACGCGCTCTGCGGTTTCCAGGCACTCGGTCGCTAGATTGTCGTCGAATTCGCGAAGCACACGGCTGGCAGCGGCAAGGGATGATGCGGCGTCATAGTTCAGTGGAGTAGAACGTGTCGTGAATGCCCAGCGGTCGTCGGGCATGCCGGAGTTGGTCCCATCACTTTCCAGACGGCCGAGCCGTGAGGAATAAATCTTGCCATCCGTCTGTGAACCGGCATCTCCCAGGTGCGTGTACTCTTCCAGAGTCGGCTCGATGATGCCGTTGATTGCATGTCCCACGGCTTTGTACTGAGCCAGCAGCGCGAGGACTCCGTGTTCGATCTGCTGCACAACATCCGGGATTCCATCGGGTTTACGAATCTGAACGTATCGAGCTGGCTCATCTACCGTGGTTTCGTCCCAGTTGACCCTGAAATTTTCTCTCGCCAAAGTTAGATCGGTGATGGCGCGCGCCTGGGTTTGTGTGCGTAGATCAAAATCTCCCGCATCATACCAGCCACCCACATTCAAGCCGGGAATGTGATCGCCCGGCTTGAACGGCGAGTCAGTTGAAGGACCCATTGCGTAACCATCGAAATGCGTATAATTCACCGGCGCTTGCCGCGCGTCATCCATGTGCGAAACGCCATGCCAGATGCGGTATCCCTCACGCACTTTCACGTGGTCCATTTGCTCGGGCAGGTACGTATCGAGCGAAGGCTGCCACACACCCTTGCGGAAAATGTCTTCCGCGACGCGGAAGGGGCCGTTTAGATGCCCGGCATATTCGATCGCGTAAATGCCCGGCTCATGCACTTGCGAGAAATCAAAGTGAGCATATTGGTAGCGCATCCATTTGCCCCAGGGTTTGACCTCGCCGCGGAATGCCTCGCGGTATTCGCCATCAGCAGTCAGCCGGAGTACACGAGCCGTCTTAGGCGCGTCGTACAAGGGATCGAGTTCCAACACTGCAACTTTCACCCGCTCAGGCGTATATCCGACCTGGTTGTAAGCCACGACCGGCGGACGCGTCCATGCCGGCACTACATTGGGACGAATGTGCCAAACGATTGCGTTCTCCTTGCGGTCCGGCGGAATCAGACTGCGCACCACAAACCACCCGTTCTGCGCTTTGTTGCGGCCGTCGAAGAGCATGAGCGGCGCGCTGTCCGACATGATGCTCACTCGCGTCAAGGGATCTTCTGGCGAAAGCACGATTTGTTTTCCGGCAGCTATTGGCAGTGGTTGCGAAGTTCCGTCGGGTTCAGAGCGCATGGGCCCGTTGGGATGACGCGGAAATACGCCGGATGCATCGTCGAAAATGTACGACTTGCCAAAATAAGCTGTGGGCAGAAATTCAAGATTGAATCCCGCCTTCCCCAGGAGCGCTACGGGAAGTGGCTGATCCATGTTTACGGACACGCGAAAGCCGTCTCCTTCCACCACCACTTCGATCCGATAGCCCAAAACCCGGTCCGGGTATTCGCAGAATGCCGTCAATTGATTGCCCGCTCCGCGCTTCCGTTCTTTGAAATGAGGGACCGGGTCCCACTGCTCAGGCGTCGGCAACAGGCGGATGTCACCGTTGGTGGCAATTCGCTGATCATGCAAAATGATTTCCAGCCCGCTCAGTTTTTGATCGTAGAAGACGCCATGGATCGCGTTGTGATAAAGAAGCACGCTCAGGCCGCGGCTCTCAAAATAATTCTGCTCGTTCAACTTCAAGTCGGAGCCGTGTAGTGGCGAGAGGAAGATTCCTGAAACCAAAACAAGTGCGATTCCCATGAAACGTAGCATCGTAGTCCCCTCCCAAAATTAAAGAGTATTTCACGATTGCAGATTTGGCGTATCGGATGCGAGCCGAACTTCACCTGTAATCATTCGTGAAGGAGCACGGCGTCGTGCCTGCCAATGCGGACGTGCGGATGACAGCGGTAGCCGCCCGATGTAGTGTTGTCCATGTCCGAGCGGAGAGCAGGCTTGCTAACGGCACCATGCACGGGAACTATTTCGCCCGTTGCGGTGTCCACCACAAGGGGGCTAAAGGAGAAACTCATGTCGTCAGCGCGTACATTTCTACGCTTAATAGTTTTAACAGGCGCCCTCTGCGGATTGGCCCAAGCCCAAACCGCGCCGAACTCGAAGCCCGAGGATCAAGTCACACAATTGGAACGCGACTGGCTGGCGGCGGACGCCAAGGGCGATGCCGCGTCACTCGGCAGAATTATTGCCGATGATTTCGTCGGTTCCAGCTTCAGCGGCGAACTGCTCAGCAAGCAGGACATCATCCCGCAAGAAGGAGCGCCAGGCGGCTTTGCCGGAGCGACTTCCTCAGACACGAACGTACGCATCTTTGGTGATACGGCGGTCCTGATGGGCTCAATAAACACAGCCAATCCAAACAAACAGATTCGTGTGACCCTCGTCTGCCAGAAGCGCGGGCAAGGATGGCAAATGATCGCAGCACACTTGGCGCGTATGTAGAGAGTTTCCAGTCCGTTTGAACCGCGTGCAAGCAACTGCTGTCAACGATTCAATCGAAGAGGTAGAAGCCTTGAAATGTTGGGCGGTGGGCAGCCTCGCAAGAATCTGAAGCGATGCGAGTTTCATCGAACGATCTATGCAGATGATGCTCGTTTCGCTGAACGCTGGACTCCCCCGGGAAGTCCTCTGGCACGGCAGACGCGTTGTTACCGGAATCTTCAAGCAACCGGTCGAGGGCGGCGCCGCTTTGCGCAAACTCAATTTGGACGGCGACCGTCAGGCGGACCTTACCGTCCACGGCGGAGAATATAAGGCGGTTTACTGCTACCCGCTCGCGCACTACGACTACTGGAAAGAAGAATTGCCCGGTCGTGACCTGCCGATGGGAATGTTCGGAGAAAACTTCACCATAGATTTTCCTGCGGGCGCCGGCATGCCTGAGGACTCAGTCCATATCGGCGACAGGTTCTCTGTCGGCTCGGCGGAAGTGGTCGTGACCCAGTCCCGCCTCCCTTGCTACAAACTGGGCGTGAGATTTCAGTCGGATGATATGGTGAAGCGCTTCCTCGCAAGTGGGCGGACGGGATTCTACTTCGCGGTCACCCGCGAGGGCGAAGTCGGCGCCGGTGACGAACTCAAGGCGATTGACCGAGACCGAAACTCTGTCCCGGTTTCCGAAATCACCCGCCTGTATATCGCGAAAAGGTATTCCGACGACGACGCCCGTTCGGTTCAGAGAGCCCTGCAAGTGGAAGCCCTGCCGGACAGTTGGAAGGAGTACTTCCGGGAACGGCTGCAGCGAATGAATGTGGATGAAGACTGGGGCCGCCCGTAGCGGCTTAAGCTATTCATGCGGGTCGCCTCCTGGTCTCGCGGTCTTTTTGGCGAGACAGGGCGGGGACTTTGACTTTCTAACCGCACGTGCCGAAGATTCCGCGTCGCTCAGCCTCAGCGTCGCTTCTTGCCTTCCATCTCCGCAACTCGCTGCTTCACCATTTTCTTCAGCAGAGCGGCGGGCAGAGGCTTGTCCACAGGGAAGTGGATGGTGCCTTTCGACACGCGGAAGTCCTGGAGATCTTTTTTGAACGTGTTGATCACGGACGCAGTCGGGAACAAGCTGCAGTGGTGCGAAAACGCCGCGTACCACATGAGCATTCTTTTATATTTGAACGCTGGAATGCGATAGCTGATGACCTCCGTGGTCTCCGCTGGTACTACCGACCGAATCGCCACGCGCACTTTGTTTAATGTGCTGCGGGCGGGTTCCGGGACGCGTGACAGGTATTCGTCCACCGTCTTGGGAGCGGCTCTGCTCTTCGCCCGCAAGCTACGGCTATCCGACGAACTCGTTTTTCTCATAGGGACAATAGTAACCTTCTGCCGCGCCGCCCTATGGGTTGTTTTGAAAAGGGCACGGCTACGAGCCGTGCCCTACGTGCTTGATATGCTCGGGGCGAGTGAAGGCTGGTCACCCGCCGAACTTTCCTCACGGAAGGACGATAATTCTTCCCTCCATACCCAAGTCGTCATGCAGGCACAGATGTAAGGGTAAACGCCGGGCGCGGTGAAGGTGATGCGAAACCGCGTGGGCCCCAAAGGAGCCTGCGGCAGTCCGATCCGCTCCTGCGGCGCCGAGATAACGAACCCCGAGTGCACGCTATCGGAGGTTGAGGTGATGGTCGCATGCAGAGTTCCGTCCACGTCCACGGTCACGTTGCCAGACGGAGGGATCGGGTCTGCGGGCTCGGTGCCGAATGTGATTGTGTGCGGTGTAATCGGATCAAAATTCGTCCATTCAACCGTAGCGCCGGCATGGACTACTAGTTCCGGTTCGACGAAACGCATGAGTGAAACTGTTTCATGTCCACCACCGGTTGCGACGATTTTGCCGACTCCAACTGCAAGAGCGTTTGCGGATCTGTCATGATGATGGCGACTGACCAGATCCGGCGCGGACAACAGATCGCGGGCCTCGCGGGCCGCCTGTCTGTCGTAGAACCCTTGCTCGTGCGGAAGCGGGCACAGACGTATCGAGCACATGGACTGCGGCCGTCATGTCTTCGTGAACCAGACAGACCAATTTGTAGTTGCCGGCCGTAGGAAAGTTCACAGCAAACGTCTGTCCTGAGATGAACGGCGGGCTGGTTACACAAGTGGTCCCATCGAATGTCGCGCCGCTTGCGGAAAATCCCGGGCAGCCGACAGGGAAGGGCGGGCGCACTTGTCCATCAGTTAAGAAAGTTACGGTGTGAATATCATCGGCGTTGAAGGTCCAAAAAATGCTGTCTCCGGCGTGAATCCAGATTTCATTAGGCAAAAACGCGAGCGCCTGGCGTCCCTTATCCTTGCTTTGGGCGCCTACCGCGGCCTGCCACTGAGCGGCAAAGGCTGGAGTAAGTGCCAGCAAGGCAAAAAAAGCGTCAGAGTTAGAGTTGTTCCTACTCGTTTCATATCTCATTCTCCTGGGGGTTGTAATTCTCGGGCGGCCAGAGTTCGGCGGTAAGGTTACCGATCAGGACAACGAAAGCAATGAAGGTTTCTAATGACGAACCGATGAAGTTTTGGCGAAGCCGCAAGTAATTGAAAACAGTCAGTCCCGGTTGGGGATCTTGTGAGGTTGAGAGTTTGGCCGCAACCGATCCGGCTCTAGCCGCTGAGGGTATACTCTTCACAAGGAGCAACCCTCAGCTGCTGGAAGCCGCGATCCTTACCAGCACCCGCATGAGTGAAAACCTTGGTGCTGGGCGAAGCCAACACTTGTTCTCCTCCAGGTTCAACGAACGAAGTGCGGTTCCTCGTTACTGCTTGTCATACACTGCGGTGCCCTTGACCTTTTTCCCTGTTGGATCGGTGGTGTTAACGGTCACCGTGCGGGTTTTGCCATCGGCTGATACTGCGACCCGACCGGAAATCGTGACCTTTCCTTCTTTCTTACCCGCGAAGGCCAGAGTGCGATCGTCGATCTTCTTGTAGGATCGCGTGTCTGATGTCGAGTCGCCGGTTACGGGATAATCTTTCCCGTCCACTTTACCTGTCCATTCACTGTGCGTCGGTTTTCCGTCGCGGTCGGTGCCATCGATCGTGACTTTTATACTGTCGCCAGCGGCCTCATACACAACCGTGTTGTTGTGGGGAAGTCCGGCGGTGAGTTTCGATTTGGCGTCGTTCAATTTCCAGGTGCCCAGTTGCGCGTCGTCGGCGAAACACACAGCTGCTGCCAGCAAACACAGTACAAATGTCAATACACACGTTCTCGTCTTCATGTAGCCTCCAGTGCGAACAAATTGTCGGGCTGATGTACCGCGCGAATTCTAGTGTTGTGCAGCGCATTCTGCAACTGCGATCCTCAAAAAAGGGCGGCTTCCGGACAGGCATAGCGGGGATAACTCCTCATTGACTCTCCGGCTGAATCAGCTCGCGAATGGATGCCCAGCATGTCGCCGACTACGAGCGTGCGGCGGACCGAAGAGGCCGCGCGTTTGTGGATTTACGTGGCGCGGATTTACGTGACGACACTTTGCGGGGTTCCGTAACCGCGCTGTCCAATTCGGCCGCAAGAGCGTCAAATTCCGGCGTGGGCCCGTTCCACCGCAACTGTTGCACGTCGTCGAAAAGCGCGATGTCACTCCGGAGCGTAGCCAGCGTTCGAAAGAGCAACGCCTGCTCCCACTCGCGGCAGAGTGTGTCTGCGAGGGCGCTGGCGTTGGCTGCGTTCACGCGCCATTCCCGACAATCTTTTGGGATCTCCTCCAGATGGCCAAACTTTGCGAGCACAGCGGCCGACGATTTCGCTCCCCAGCCTGCCAGCCCGGGATAACCATCTGCCGCATCGCCCACCAGCGCCAGATAGTCTGGAATTGATAACGGCGGGACACCGAATTTCTGAATGACGCCCTGCTCATCCATGGTCACTCGCGTGCGCCGATTGAGTTGCACAACCCGCGTGCCTCTCACAGATTGCGCGAGATCTTTGTCTGGCGTGCAAATTATGACGCGTTCGACGCGAGCGTCTTGTGCAGCGGCCGCCGCTCCGCCAGCCAGAGCGTCGTCGGCCTCGAACTCCACCATCGGCCAAACCACAATACCGGCCGCGGATAGGACGTCCTCGAGCAGTGGGAATTGCGCCAATAGTTCAGGCTCGACGCCGGCACTGGTCTTGTACTCCGGCCACAATTGGTTGCGAAAAGACTCAATGACGTGATCGGTGGCAACCGCGATGTGCGTAGCCCCGTTCTTAATCATTCCCAGCACCGAGGCGAGGACACCACGCACGGCGCCGACTTCCCGACCCTGCTTATCGCGTGCGGAAGGCAACGCGTAGTAGTGCCGGAACAGCTCGTATGTGCCGTCAACCAGAAAAACTTCCATGGCTCAGGTCAGTAGGATACTACGATGTCGAAAGCGTCGAATCGTCCACGGTTTAGTAAGGAAGGCGAAAGGATGGGTACTCGGCAGCTCATTCGGCGGTGATTCTAAAGAGTGGGCCAGTCCAAAAGCTCTTCCGAAAAGTC
>WNGA01005055.1_pt1 | contig 19190 bp, 15 predicted proteins | sample 5400061 | NCBI WGS metagenome assembly WNGA01 (sample SAMN13153366, study PRJNA577476) | soil metagenome | isolation source: 100 cm soil or saprolite under grassland replicate 2 | place: USA:California | collected 2016-06-15 | reverse complement strand
AATCGTGCGGCCGCTTTTTGGCGTTGATCCACGCGAACGATTTGGCGGTGGCTCCCGTTGCCGGCTGACTCCGTTCGAGCAGTGTCACGGATGCGCCGCGTTTCGCAAGCTGGTACGCGATGTTGGCGCCGATCATCCCGCCGCCTGCAATGACGATGCGCGACGAGGATGTCGTTTGGAAGGACGGAAGGCCGGCGACCGCCACTCCCGCGAATAGCTCCAATAAGGTGCGTCGATGCATATGAGCCTCTCGCCGTGCCTGCGCTTACCAGCGGAATCGAAACGTAATCTGCGTCAGCCGCGGGTAGTTGCCTTGCGTCGTCACCTGCCCGAAGCTGGCAGAGCCGACATCGGTGTTGAACGAGGTAAACCACGGCTCGTTCCTGACATTGATGACTTCGATGCGGAGTTGCGCTGCGGTCGAACCGCCCGTGCGAAAGTCCTTTGCAAACGCGACATCGAGTTGATTGCGAGCCGGCGTGCGCAGGCGCGTGTCGATTCTCGGAGCATTGCCGAACGTGTAGGCCGGCGCCAGCGTCCAGGCCGCCGGGTTCAGGTACTGACTATCAGTGACATTCTGCTTCAACCGATCGATGATGTCGCCCGGCATCAGCGGATCCACACCGTTCACGAGATTGGGGCGCTGGCCGCTGCCGAACAGTCCCGAGTTATTGGGTGTCTGGCCGACGGCGATCGGAAAGCCCGATTGAAACATCGCGACTGCTGCCACAGACCATCCACCGATCAGGTAATCGAGTGCGCCGCCGCGATTGATGAATCGTTGGCCGCGGCCGAACGGTGGCCGGACGATCGGCGCAAGTACAACCTTCAACGGAGAGTCTAGAAGACTGCGCCCGTACTCCGCCTCCGGGTTGTAGTTGTTCAAGATGCGCCCGGCGGCACTGTTGGGGGCGTAGAAGTTCGACTGACCGAACTGGTTGTCGTCCAGACGGCTCCAGGTGTAGCTGAACTGCCCACCCCACCAGTCATCGCCGGGCCGCTTGTTCAACTGCAACACAGCGGCGTTGTAGCGCGAGCGCGCAGCGGTCACCTGTGTCATCAGCACATCGAGAAACTGCGGAAAGGGTCGGAGGAGCTGACCACGCTCGATGGTGGCGCGCGAGGCGAGCGCCCCCGCGCCCTCGACGCCAAGGAAGGGGTTGGGCACCAACTGCACAAGCTGACTCCCCAACACAAGGTACTGGGGATCGAGCTGATTGATGTTGATACCAGTGTCGGACGTTCCGCCGTAACCGAGCTTCTCGCCGCGCGACCCGACGTAGCCGATGCTCAGGCTCATGTTTCCGGGCAGCTCGCGCTGCACATCGATAGAGTATTGCTGCACGCGCGGCGCGCCCTTGTTGGGATCGACGAAGTTGATGTTGCCGCCGACACCGGTGAGGAGACCGAGCCGGTTCTCCGACGGTTGTGTCAGGCCGGTCGGGAAGGGATTCTCAATCGACGTGATCGGCACCAGCGTATTCTGCTGAAGCGTTGTCGTCGACGAGTAGCCGTACTGTCCATAGCTCGTCGTGCCGGGACCGGGATAATTCCATGGCGCCCAGAAGAGACCATAGCCGCCGCGCAGCACGGTCTTGTCGCTGACCGAGAACACGGCGCCGATGCGTGGAGATGCTTTCAACGACGGAAGGTTCCCCTGTTCACGTGACGCACCGTTCACGCCGGCAAAAATGAGCCCACCGCGGATCGCATCTCGACCCGGTACGCTGGTTCGACCGTTCAATGGACTGATCGCGTCGGGATCGAATCCGACCGTGAAGTGATCGTTCTTCTCTCGGAGTCCGCTCTCGTGCTCCAGCCGCACTCCGTAGTTCACCGTAAAGCGTGAGCTCACGCGATAGTCGTCCTGCACGTAACCGCCGACATAGCGCGTATAGGCATAGATTGGCGTGGTGATCGGAATAGTGCCGTTGGCAGGGTAGCCGAGAAGCAGATCAGCGATCGGATTGCCGCTTGTGCGGGACGGCGAGAGCGGATTCGGGCCCTGGGTAAAGGTGCCGGTAAAGCCGAACGTTCCTGCGGATTGTCCAAAGTCCCACGCATCGACGCCGAGAAATCCGTAGTCGCCGCCGAATTTGAAGCTGTGCGACCCTACCAGCTTCGTCACGGTGCCGTTGAGCGCGTGCGACAGGTACGACGTGTCATTCAAGCCCGTAAACCCGGTGCCACTGTAACCGGTGAGATTCAATTGTGGAAACTTCTGCACGGCAATTGCGTTGGCAAAGCTCGGATTGAAACCGAGCGTGCGTGCGTCAAAGTCGTACGGCAGCGCGCGATCGTCATCGAATCGGTTCCACCCGTATCGCACTGTCAGGACAGTCGTCGAATTGACGACGTACGTGTTGTTCAGCGTCAGTACGTGCGTTAGCCGATCGATCAGGTAGGCGGGTCCGGCGAACGGACTCTCGCGAAAATAATTCTCGAGCGGCGATCTGGTGGTCTGTCGCAGGTACAGGCCGCTGACCGCGATGGCGTTGTTGAAATGATGCGCGAGTTTGACGGTTCCCTGCTCTCCCCCGGGAAGGGCAAGCGCCGAACGCGCGGCGTTGGCCGTGCCGCTGTCCCGTTCGGCGTCAGGCAAGGGAAAATAGCCGAGAAGTTTCGCGCCTACGGGATTGATGCGGTTTGCGGGGATGACGTTGCCGTCGAACGGTTGCCGCGTGGTTGCGCCGGTCACCGGATCGACGCGCGTGGTCAGCGGGTCATAGATGATGATTCGGTTGCCCGCGGCATCCGTCAGGCCGGAAAAATCGCCGCCGCGCATCGCCTGGGTCGGCACGTGCAGATTGCCGTTGCGTGTCGCGGCTTCGCGGTACACCTCGCCGGCCGTCCAGAAGAACGTCTTGTCCTTGAACAGAGGTCCACCGAAGCCGCCGCCGCCGTTTCGCCAGTACTGGTCGGCTTTCGGCACACCTTGGAGCTTGAGAAAAAAGTTCTGGTTGACGAGCGCGCCTGGCCGGGTCTGAAAAAACCCGGAGCCCTGGAAGGTGTTCGCACCCGACCGCGCTGTGGTGTTGAACACGCCGCCTCCCGTGCGGCCCATTTCGGCGTCGTAGGTGTGGACCTGCACCTTCAGGTCCTCAACGGCCTCGACCGATGGATTCGTAATAGGCCGATTTGTCAAATCGATGATCGGAATGCCGTCGAGGAGATAGTTGTTGGCGCGCACACCGCCGCCACCGAGCGACAGCAAGGAAGCGTCGCTTTGATCCTGCATGCGGTTGGAAAGGCCGTTGCCGCTGCGGACGACGGTAGGCACGGTGTTGCTGATCAGAAAGATGTTGCGGCCCGTGCTCGGGAGGGCCTGGAGCGTGTCTTTGTCCAGCACGTTGCCCGTCGAGGCATTCGACGTCTCGATGAGCGGCGCGCGCGCGAGCACGGTGATGGTCTCTTCGATGGCACCGACTTCGAGCGGGATGTCGAGCGTCACGAACTGTTGCGTCGCGATGCGCACACCCTTGCGCTCGAAAGTCTTGAATCCCGTCATGGTGGCGCGAACGGTGTATGCGCCGGGATCGAGGGCCGCGAAGGAGAACTCGCCTGATTCATTCGTGACGGCCTCGCGTCGCAGATTGGTCTGCTCGTTGACGAGCGTGATCGTCGCTCCAGGAATCACGCCCTGGGCGTCTCTGACTGCGCCGCGGAGACCACCCTGAAACGTCTGCGCAGCTGCCTCTGTGGATCCAATGGCAAGCGCTCCTGCCAGAGCCAGTATCAGCGGGTGGATCTTCATGGTTCCTCCGAGACGAATGACACCGACCATTGGCGCTCAATTGTTTGCACTGAATATGGCTCGAGGCAGGTCGGGGCGAGAGTTTCGATCGACGAGGTGGTAGAGCTTAAGTTACTGTGCTGCTCAATGTGTCACGGGATGTCACGTGGCGGGCTTGGACATGAAGGTGGAGATCCACCATACTTTTGCAGCATCTCGCCGGACGGGTCCGCGATGGTCAACGTGTTCATTTACGGCCTGACCGGCTGACATGACGCGCACACGTGCGCTCGTGATTCTCTGTCTGCTCATGGCCGCAGCGGCCAGTGCGCAGGACTTCTTCCGCGGGTACGGCCGCGGCTACAACCGTGTGCCGCCACGTTTTCCGAAAGCCGACAGCTACGACGGCGCCTTCAGCTTCTGCCGCGGCATGTTCACGAGCGGCTTTCGTGAGCCGAGCGGCTCTGGATGGAACACCGATTATCCCGACGCGGATGTGAACTTCTCAATCCGTCTCGCGGAGCTGACCAAGGTCCGCGTCGGGAGGCAAGCGACGGGCGATCCCAATCACCTCGTGGTCCCGGTGGCAGACGACTGGCTGTTCGCGTGTCCGCACGTTCACATGGAAGACGTGGGGACGGCGCAGTTCACCGACGACGAGGTCTCCAACCGCTCAGTGCGTCGCGCCTTCCAGAGATCCTACCTCATCTGTCCCACGGTCGCGCTTCCGTGGAACGACCATTGCTCCATCTCCTCGTGATTATCCGAGGAGATGCACTCATGAGCGTCAATCTTGGCACCTACGCATTAGTTACAGCGCTTGCGCTTGGCGGTGTCGCGGCTCAGCAGAAATATAGCCAGCCGGCCGATCCGTCGCAGACGCAGCAGAACAACACAACGGCACAGTCCGGGACTCAGCCCATGGAGAACGGCTACACCGGGACACCTTCCGGCCCAACCGCGCCGGTCGAGTGCAACACCTTGATGACGCATCACCAGCAGATGATGCAAGACCTCGATCGGATGGATGAACAGGCGAACACGCTCGTGTCGCAGATGAAGGACGCGAAGAACGATCACGCGAAGCTCGAAGCGACGGCCACGGCGGTTGAAACGCTGGTGACGCAGCGCAAAGACATGCGTGACCGCATGACGAGCATGGAGCACGAGACGCTGCAGTTCCTCCTGACGAACAAGTCGACCGACTTGACGACATCCTGCCCGCAACTGAGCCAGTGGTTGCAGCAGGGTGCGGACATGCAGAACACGACTGCGCAGGGCGGACCTGACGATGCTCAGATCTACAACGATCAGAATACGCAGCAGAATCAGGACAACGCGACGAAGCCGGATAATCAGCAGCGATAGCTAGTCAGGTGTCAAGTGTCAGGTGTCAGAGGTCAGGTATCACGTGGAGTACCTGGCACTCGGCACTTGGCACTTGGCACTCGGCACTCGATCTAATGCACCATCCCCTTATCACCCAACCCTTGCCCCTGAAGCATCTTCATCTCGATTAATTCCAGGAGTGCAGCGGCGCGTTCGACTGGCCCGGCCAGCTCCAGAAGGGCCTGCTTTTCGATCGGCTCCAGTGACAGGTATTGCGAGAGCGCGTTGACGAGATCCTCGTCGGACATGATCTCGGGCAGCGGGCTCGACGCCCGGGCAGCGGTAAAGAGCGGTGCGAGCCGACGTTCGATCTCGGCCCGCTGCGCCCGCAGCGTATCGCGGCCGTCGTCGGTGAGCCGCTCGGCGAGGGTCTCGACGTACGCTTCGCGGTACAGCACGGCGTCGGTGCGGGCTTCCTCTCGCTGCACGCGGAATTTCTCCACGCCACGCAACACGATGTTGAACCGGCCGTCGGGCAGTCGCTCCACGTGCGTGATCGATCCGGCGCAGCCGACATCGTAGATCGGCGGCGTTCCCTCATAGTCGCCTTCGAAGCCGGGCTTCAGCAGCACCATGCCGATCATCCGATCGGCCGCCAGCGCCCGATGCACCATTTGGCGGTATCGCGGCTCGAAGATGTGCAGCGGGAGAAAGACGTTCGGGAAGAGGACGACGTTTGGAAGAGGGAATAGAGGGATCGGCGAGGGAAGCATGTCGCGATGTGGCGATATGTTCTCAGTGTATCGTCCGTGTCTTTTTGTCCATGTAGTCCATGAGCACGTACTCCCCGAGGGTGTACGGGGTCGTGAAGTACGCCTTGCCGCGGCACATCGCGGCGACGCGGCGAATGAACGCGACGAGATCGTAGTCGCGCGCCAGCATGAAGGTGTTGATCATGATGCCCGCGCGCGCGCAGGCCGACACCTCGGCGAGCGTTTCGGCGATGACGAACGGATCGAGCCCGAACGCGTTCTTGTAGATGCGGCCGTCGGGCTGGGTGAGCGCAGACGGCTTGCCGTCCGTGATCATCACAATCTGGCGCATGTCCTTGCGTTGTTTCTCCAGAATCCTGCGGGAGAGCCGGAGCCCTTCGCGCGTGTTCGTGTAGTAGGGTCCGACGCGAACGCGCCCGAGCTCGCGCAGCGGAATCTCTTCGGCGGAATCGTGGAAGAGCACTGCGTGCATCGTGTCGCCCGGGTACTGCGTGCGCAGCAGATGCGCGAGCGCCATCGCCACGCGTTTGGCCGGCGTAAACCGATCCTCGCCGTACAGAATCATGCTGTGGCTGCAGTCGAGCATCAGCACGGTCGCGCAGGAGCTTTGGTATTCACCCTGCGCCACCATCAGATCTTCGTACGCGATGTCGATGCCTTCGCTGGTGACACCGTGCTCGCGCGACTCCTCAGACTGGCGCTGCACGGCGTTCAGTATCGTAGCCGTCACGTCGAGATTCATCGTGTCGCCGAACTCGTACGGCTTCGGTGCGCCGCTGGCTTCGATGCCCGTTGACAGGTCGCGCGTATCGTGGCGTCCGGCGCTGCTGTGGCCCAGCGACCCGAGCAGATCCCGCAGCGCCCGGTAGCCAAGGAAATCGAGCGCCTTGTCGGTGACTTCGAATTTGACGCGCGACGTGTCCTCACCCTCGCCGCCGCCCTGCGCCCTCCGTTGACGCTCGGCCTCGAGATCGGGCGACTGCGTGATGTAGCCGGAATCCTTCATGCGCTCGATGATCTGCTGAATCAGCTCTTCGAGCTGCTGCCGCATCTGCTCCTGATCGCCGTCGGCCGGATCGCCGAACAGCTTTTCGAGCAGATCGGGTGGCAGCACGCCCCCGCTGAACAGCGCCTCGAGGATCGCGTCGTGCAGCGCCTGCATGGTCCGGTCGTAATCGTCGGACGGATCGCCCCAGGGATTGCCGAAGCCGCTCGACAACATCAGATCGGAGAGCTTCGACATGAGCTCGTCCATGTCGAGCTCGTCGAGGAGAGACGGGGTGTATTTCGAGTAGCGATATTTCACTGTCCGCTCAGCAACTGATAACGAAACTTTGAACCCTTCGACAGAGCTCGGGGTTCACCCTGAGCAACGTCGAGGGGTGAACTGGCAACTGGCAACTTCAGTTGTAGTACCGCTTCTTCTTCCGCTGCGGCGCCTCAACGTCCTCGTCATCGGGCGTCAGGACCGGCGTGCGGCCCGCAGGCTCGCGCCGGCGGGCAGGTTCGGTGCTGTGATAGCCGCCTTCATCGCTGCGGCCGATTTTCTTTTGCGAGTACAGCCCTTCGAGCACGAAGTCCACACCCGCCGCCAGAAGCGGCGCCGGTGCGTCTGGCGCGACGCCGCCAGTGTGGGCAAGCTCGACGAGCCCCTGCACCCGCCGCGCCTGGTCGAGCACGTCGCGGGCGGACGCGGTGTCGCCGAGGTTCAACGTCCCGCCGAGATCGAACCATTCGACCACGCGCCGCATGTCGACATCAGGGAAGTAGCCGTCGAAGACGGTGGACACCGCCGCGCGAATCAGCTCGCGGCCGATGTACTCCGCCCCCTTCAGCTCGCCTTCGTACTCGAGCTCGAACTTGCCTGTCATCGAGGGCAACGCCGCGTACAGATCGATGACCCGCGGAACGATAGGGGTTTCGCCGTGCACGAACGCCCTCCGCTCGGCGTTCGACACGACGCTTTCGAGGACGCTAATCGGCATCCGCTGGCTGACGCCCGAGCGCTTGTCGATCTTGCGTTCGCTCCGCGCCTGAAACGCCACCTCTTCGACCACTTCGCGCACAAACACCGGGACCTCGACCTGGCTGTCGCGCTCGACCCACGCTTCCTGCGCGGTGATATCCATCGCTTGTGCGCGGCTCGACATGTAGTGGGTGCGAATCTCCGAGCCGATGCGATCTTTGAGCGGCGTGATGATTTTGCCGCGTGCGGTATAGTCCTCCGGGTTTGCGGTGAAGAGGACCATCACATCGAGCGGCAGCCGCACGGGATAGCCTTTGATCTGCACATCGCCTTCCTGAAGGATGTTGAAGAGACCGACCTGGATTTTGCCGGCAAGATCGGGCAGCTCGTTGATGGCAAACAGGCCGCGGTTGGCGCGCGGCAGCAGGCCGAAATGCATGGCCAGCTCGCTGCCAAGCTGCAGGCCGCCCTTGGCGGCCTTGATCGGATCGATGTCGCCAATCATGTCGGCAATCGTCACGTCAGGGGTGGCGAGCTTCTCGACGTAGCGCGCCTCGCGCGGCAGCCATGCGATGGGCATCGCGTCGCCTTCCGCCGCTACGCGCTGGCGCCCATGTGCCGAAAGCGGCGCCAGCGGATCGTCGTTGATCTCGCTGGCGGGGATGATGGCAATCTCGTCGTCGAGGAGCGAGGTCAGCGCGCGCAGAATGCGGGTCTTCGCCTGGCCGCGAAGACCGAGCAGGATGAAATGGTGCCGGGCGAGAATCGCGTTGACGATTTGCGGAATAACGGTGTCGTCGTAGCCGATGATGCCGGGAAACAACGTTTCATTGCGTCGGAGCTTGCCAATGAGATTCTCGCGGACCTCGTCCTTGACGCTTCGTCTGCGTATCTCCCCGCGCGCGACAGCCGCCTTCAGTTCTCCAAGCGTGATTGGTCGGGACCGCATGTGACTATTATGACGCGGTGCGGGGCGTTGGCAATTTTCGAACGGCATTCGACGGCGGCCGTCGTCTGGTTTTCGCGCATCGGGGAGGTGCGAAGCTCGCCCCTGAGAACACGCTGGCGGCCTTCGAGAACGGCCTTGGCTGCGGCGCGGACGGGATCGAATGCGACGTGCACCTGTCGCGCGATGGCGTGCCTGTCGTCATTCACGACGCGACGCTCGAGCGCACCACGAACGCCACCGGCCCGGTGAGCGCGCTCACCGCCGCACAGCTCGCGCGCGTAGACGCCGGCCATCACTTTACATCTGCCGGCGGGTTTCCCTTTAGGGGCCAGGGTCTCGGTGTTCCGCCGCTCGAGGCGGTTCTTCGCCAGCATCCCATGCTCACCATCATCGAGTTGAAGCGCGCCGAGCCTGAGCTTGCGCGTGCAGTTGTACGCATCGTCCGGCAGATTGACGCGGTTGAGCGAGTCTGCATCGGGTCGTTTCATCGTCAAGCTGTCGCAGTGGTGCGAGACGAGGCACCCGAAATCGCCACGAGCGCCTCGGTGCCAGAAGCGCGCTGGACGCTGTACAAATCGTGGTGCCGAGTGCCGTCGCTCGGCCGAAAGCCCTATGTCGCCTTCCAGGTGCCGGAGTACGCGGGCCGGATGCGCGTGGTGTCACCCGCATTTGTCCGACAGGTTCACGCGGAGCGCGCGACGGTGCAGGTGTGGGTAGTTGACGCGCCGGCCGATGTGCAGCGGCTCTTCGACTGGGGCGTGGACGCGGTGATCTCGGACCGGCCGGATCTCGCGATGCAGACGAGGGATGCCTGGATGAGCGATTCACACGGTCATCGATGATGCCTTTTCACACCTGATCGTCGTCATCGCTCCGTCAATCCCTGATAACGTGTCCAACTCATGCAGGCGCCGACTATCCAGCATGTATACGAAGCGCGATCCCGCATCGCGGACGTGATTCGACCGACACCACTCCTTCGTCACCCGCTCCTTGCAAACGAAACGGGGCTCGACATCTGGGTCAAGCACGAGAATCACAATCCGACGAGCGCCTTCAAGATTCGCGGCGGCTTGAATCTCGTTCGCTCGCTGCCCGCTGTCGAGCGCCAGCGCGGCATCGTGACCGCAAGCACTGGCAACCATGGCCAGTCAATCGCGTATGCATCACAACTCGAAGGGGTCGGGTGTACGGTGTTCGTGCCTGACGGCAATAACCCCGAAAAGAACGCCGCGATGCGTGCGTTTGGGGCAACGGTCGTCGAAGGGGGACGCGACTTTGACGAGGCGCGTGAGCGCTGCGAGCGGGTGGCGGCGGAAACGGGCGCGCGTTACGTGCACTCTGCAAATGAGCCGCTGCTGATTGCAGGGGTCGGAACGTATGCACTCGAAGTGTTCGAGACGTTGCCTGACGTCGACACCGTGATCGTTCCCATTGGCGGTGGGAGCGGCGCGTGCGGCATTGGTCTCACGCGCAGCGCCCTTGGCTCACGCGCACGAGTTGTCGGCGTGCAGGCCGAGCGCGCCGACGCGTTTGCGCGATCATGGCGGGGCTATGAACGAGTGGTCGGCGCGAGCGCTGACACGTTTGCGGAAGGCATGGCGACGCGCGTGACCTTCGATCTGACGTTCGAGATCCTCCGGCGGGAGCTCGCTGACATCGTGACCGTCAGCGAAGACGAGCTCGCCCAAGGTGTGCGGCTGGCGCTCGCGACGACGCATAACCTTGCGGAAGGCGCGGGCGCCGCGTCGCTGGCGGCGGCGATGAAGATTCGCGACCAGCTCGTTGGCCGTCGAGTGGTTGCCATCATGTCAGGCGGCAATCTCGACGCGGCGAAGCTGCGGTGGATTCTCGGCGCGGCATGACCCTGCGGGAGCGAGCCTGCGCGGAGGCCTGCCGCTGATGAGAAGTCTGAGTTCGCCGCCAGCGATTGATGTCGACCGCGTCCACGTCGATTCGATCCTCGGTCTCCGCGAAGAGTATCGCCGCGAGATGGCCTGCCAAATCGTTCACGATTCGTGGCATTCACGCGGCTTCACGACCTCATACCTTCTGCGTGTCAACGGCGACGTGGCCGGGTACGCGTCAGTCGGAGGCGCGCCTTGCAATCCGAAGGACACGGTCAAGGAATTCTTTGTGCTTCCTGCCGCGCGAGGCTTCAGCCTGCCGCTCTTCCGCAAACTGCTCGCCGTCAGCGAAGCAAGAACGATCGAGGCGCAGACCAACGACGTGCAGCTCGCTTTGATGCTCTACGAGTGTGCCGTCGAGTGGCAAAGCGAGACGATCCTGTTTGCCGATGCAGTCACCACCTGCGTTCCTGCTCCGGACGGAGTGATCCTCCGGTCGGTGACCGCGTTGGATCGCCCGTCGGTATTTCCGCACACTGTGGAACCGGTCGGCGACTGGGGACTCGAGCACGACGGCCAAGTGGCAGCCACGGGTGGGATTCTGTTTCACTACAATCCGCCGTACGGCGACATCTACATGGAGGTGGCGGCACCGCACCGAGGCCGGGGGTTTGGCAGTTACCTGGTGCAGGAATTGAAGCGCATTTGCCGAGAAACGGGGCACATCCCGGCCGCCCGATGTCATCAGGATAACCGCGCGTCCAGGCGCGCCCTCGAGCGTGCCGGCATGTTTCCGTGTGCCAGGATTCTGCATGGTCGGATTCCGGCCTGATCGCGTTTGCCGACGGGCGGGGGCGGCGCGATCATGAGCCGATGCGGCCGAACCGCAAGGCGCTGAGACGCATGTGACGTATCGACCGGAACTCTACGACGCTGTGACTCCGCCGACGCTCCAGGGCGACGTGGAGTGGTACTGCCGCAAGGCTCTCGGGAGTGGTGGCCCGGTGCTCGAACTCGGTGCCGGCACCGGACGCGTGACGCTCGCCATCGCCGAGGCCGGCGTGCGCATCCACGCACTCGATGCGAGCGAAGCCATGCTCGACGCGCTGCGGACAAAGCTGGCGACGCGATCGCACGATGTCCGAGCTCGCGTCACCCTGGTAGCGGCCGACATGCGGACGTTTGCCTTGCCGGAGCGGTTCGCACTGGTGATTGCCCCTTTCCGGGCGTTCCTGCACAACATCACCGACGAGGATCGGATCGCCTGTCTCGAGCGCGTGCGCCAGCACCTTCGTCCGGACGGCCGCTTCGCGTTCAATGTCTTCCATCCATCGCTGGAGTACATGGCGCAGCACGCGGGGCCGCTTGCGGGCGTATGGCGGTGGGCAGGCACGTATTCTCTCCCGGCCGGTGGGTTCGTACTGCGCTCAGAGGCGAACCGATACGACACCGTCAGACAGATCGTGCAATCGCAGCATCGCTACGACGAGTACGCCGCCGATGGAGTGCTCACCCGCACGTCGCTGCATCGGCTTGAACTGGCGTACCTCTATCCAGCCGACATCCGACGGTTGCTCACACAAGCCGGGTTCAAGCAGATCGCGATTGGCGGAGGATTCAGTGCTCGCGATTTCTCTCGCGATGACGACGAACTGGTCGTAGAGGCATCGTTGATGAGCGGCCCCACAGGCCAATGAACACGGGGTATCGGCCGCTCCGAAGGGCAGACACACGCATGATGATGCTCAGTTGCGGCGCGCGAGGCGCGGTCACTTTGCTGCTCCTGGTTGCGGGAAGTAGCGGGCAGACACACGACACGGCCCACGCTCGGACCCCTGCAAGTCCCACACAAACAGTCGATTCGTCCACACAGCTCGAGCCGTGGCCACGTGAGCCCGAGATTGCCGGTTGGCGCAAACCGAAAGCTCCGCCGAAACGCTGGCTCGGACTCATCGGCGAGTACGGCCCGGAGCGCGAACCGCTCTACATACTCGAGCGCGCCAGACGCCTCTGGGCTCTTTTGGGACGAGGCGAAGCCTGGCCCCTCGACGAGGTCTCGCTCACGCTTTTCCGCCTTGCCACAGGTCCCTATGAGAAACAGACGCTCGTCTTCACACGCGATAGCCGCGCTCGGGGGACCACTGCCACCGTGGCAAACGTCGTCTACGATCGGCGGCAGGTCGGTCCCCTCGAAGGTTCGGGGCAGTTGCGCGTCGAGCCGTTGCGGCCGGTCGCGGAACTATTGAAGGAAGCGATGGCGGCAGAGCCGCCGAAAGAATCGGGCGACTTCCGCCAGTCGGATCTCCTGGAGCTCGTGAAGCTTGATCCGTCGATCACGCTCGATATCCGCTACGCGACGACGAACAACTTCCTCGGTTCGGTCTTCTATGCAGAAGCGCGTGCTTTCCTGCAACGACCGGCGGCGCTTGCGGTGGCCCACGCGCATCGGGTTCTGAAACAGTCTGGATACGGCTTGCTGATTCATGACGGCTACAGACCGTGGTACGTCACCAAAACATTTTGGGACGCGACTCCGGACAGCAAGAAGTGGCTTGTTGCGGATCCGGCCAGCGGATCGCGGCATAATCGCGGCGCCGCGGTCGATCTCACGCTGTACGAATTGAAAAGCGGTCGCCCCGTTGAAATGCCGAGCACGTACGACGAAAGCACACCGCGCGCGTACGCCTTCTATCCCGGAGGCACCGACCTTCAGCGTTGGCACCGCGCGCTGCTGCGTCGCGTCATGGAAGCCGAAGGCTTTGCCGTGAACCCGCGCGAATGGTGGCATTTCGACTACAAGGACTGGCAGAGCTATCGGATCGGAAACGTGCCTTTTGCTCAGATCAAGTCAGAATGAGCCGTGCAAAACCGGACGCATGCGAAACGGTGGAATCCATCGACTGAGATAACCCGGCGTCAGTTCGTCCACGCGGCCGCGGCGTGTGCCGCGACATTGGCGCGCGTACCACGAACGCTCGCCGCAGCCGCTGACAAGTACGATCTGATCATCAGGGGTGGGCGCGTCATCGACCCATCGATCAATCTGGACGGGATTCGCGACGTCGCGATCTCACAGGGCCGTATTGCGGCCGTCAAGAGCAATCTTGCTGCGGACGCCGCTGAAACGATCGACGCCCAGAGCCGAATCGTCATTCCGGGTTTGCTCGACATCCATACGCATGCGGCCCGCTCCGCCGACGGTCCAGGGCTCATGCTCAAGGACGGCGTGACGGGATGGATTGATGCGGGATCGCAAGGGCCGGATCACATTGGCGACGCGATTGCGGTCGCGCGTTTGTCGCCGCAGCAGGGCCGCGTGCTCATCAACATCGCCCGCGCGGGCATCTTGGCCGACGGCGACACCATGGATCTGAATCGCGCCGATGTGGCTGCCGCACGCGACGCGATTGCGAAGAACCGCGACTTCATCGTCGGCGTAAAGGCGCGATTGTCACAAAACGTCGCCGGTACAAATGATTACGAAGTGCTTCGCCGCGCTCAGGAAGTTGCCAGGGCTTTCGATCTGCCGGTGATGATCCACATGGGCCAGACCGTGTCGCCTCTTCCGAAACTCCTGAGTCTCCTCAAACGCGGCGATGTCGTTACTCACATGTTCGCGCCGCCGCCGAATAGCATCATTGACGAACGCGGTCACATGTTGCCCGACGTGCTGAATGCCCGCCAACGGGGGATCTGGTTCGATGTCGGCAACGGTGTGAACGGACACATGCGGTGGGACATCGTGGACGCGGTCATGAAAGAACGCTTCTGGCCCGACACTATTTCCACTGACTGGAACACGACAAGTCGCACGACAGGGGTCATCGACCTTCCCAATTGCATGTCGAAGTTCCTCCATTACGGCATGTCGGTCGCGCAAGTCGTGGCCTGCGCCACGGTCAATGCGTCACGGGTGTGTCCGTTCTTGAAGGACCGTGGCACGCTCAAGGTGGGTGCGCCGGCCGACGTTGCGTTGCTCGAACTGCGGGAAGGGGCTTTCGAATTTCAGGACAATTACAAGAACAGCATTCCAGCCCGCCAGCGACTATTCCCGAGCGGAACGGTGCTCGCCGGTAAGCACGTCAAACCCTAAGTTTCTATTGCCGCGATCCTCACGAAACGGAAACTCGCGCTGTTCACCGATAAGCCATCAGGCCCGTCAGTATGCCCTCGCGATAATTCGCGCGCCGGCCCGCGTACACATGGTCGTCTGCACATATAGGATTCGTTCTGCTGAAACGACTGTTCATCCGAACGTTCGCTGCCTTCGCGGCTATCGCGGTATTCCTGACTGGTTGGGCCTTCTTCTGGGAGCCGGGCCGCCTGATCGTGCGCGAGAGCAGCGTTGCGCTTCCGTGCTGGCGCGGCAAACCAGTGCGCGTTGCCGCTGTGTCGGATCTCCACGTCGGGTCTCCGCACACCGACCTCAGGAAGCTCGATCAAGTTGTCGAAGCCATCAATGCCGGGCGCCCAGAGGTTGTGGTTCTTCTGGGCGACTACGTGGTCCAGGGTGTCGTCGGTGGCCGCTTTGTCTCACCCGAGCAGATCGCCGAGAGGCTGAAGAAGCTCAGAGCGCCCCTTGGTGTCTACGCAGTTCTCGGTAATCACGATTGGTGGTTGGATGCACCGCGCGTTGAACGCGCGTTGCGGTCAGCCGGCATCGTTGTCGTCGACGACACCGCGCTCCCGCTCAGGCGAGAGAACGAGACCTTCTGGATCGTAGGTGTCAGCGACTACTGGGAGGGTCCGCACGACGTTCGCCAAGCGTTGTCTGGAGTTGTTGGCGATGCACCCGCGTTGCTCATAACGCATAACCCAGACATTTTCCCGGAGATACCGGCGCGTGTGTGTCTGACGATTGCCGGCCACACGCATGGTGGTCAGGTGGCGTTGCCGGTCATTGGCCGGCCGATCGTGCCCTCCAGATACGGCGAGCGGTATGCAGTGGGGCAGATCACTGAACATGGCAGCCAACTGTTCGTTACATCCGGCGTCGGCACGAGCATTCTTCCCATCCGTTTTCGTGTGCCGCCGGAGGTGGTCTTCCTGAATATCCATGCGCCGGGGATAGTAATGACCGGACAATGAAGGTGTGAGGGTGAAACTCGCTGCGCTGATCGCGCTCTCTCTGGCCGGTGCGCTGACGGCCCCGGCGGTTTGGGCACAGGACGTCGCTGTAACTGTGTCGGGGAAATCAGCCCACCTCACATTCAAGGAGTTTTCCGGGCTGCCGGTCGATTTGAAACCGTTCAGCGGCGCCGCGACGATCACGAGCGCCGAGATTCTATTTGCCACGACGCAGAACGAGATTTCCTACGTGGTGCTGAGATTGAGTGGCCAACCAACGAGCGGGGCGGCCGCGGTCATTGCGGCGCCGGAGATGAAGGCAACCTCGTATGGATGAAAACGTCGCATACCGCGGTGTTGGACGTGCGGTCCGTGCTCGATAGCTCGTGCGCGTTTTCGATCGAGCCTGTCGATGAATTGAAGCTGACAGCCAATGGATTGAAGCTCACGTTCCCTTACCTTCGACGCAATAGCCCTCTAAGAACGCTCCCGAAAATGCAATCGTACATTTCAGCTGTCACCTTCCGAGTGTTCGTGTTTTGTCGTGACGGGTGAAAACAACCGATCAAAGTGCCTGGAGTGCCTGGAGTGCCTCGCGTGCCTTGTTGCGGCACGTTGAACGTCGCGCCATGAGCGAACGCGGGTCGCGGCCGGATGGATACGCCGTGCCGTACCAGATGCTGAAACCACGCGTCCCACGCGATTTTCCCCAGAGCGACGACGACGCGGAGTCTGGGCAGCGCGGCCACTTCTCGATCGAGATGATTGGCGCACGCGACGATTTCCTCGGGGAGCGGCCGGTTGTCAGGCGGTGCACAGCGCACGGCTGCCGCAATGTACACATCGCGCAGCTCGAGACCATCGTCTGCGTGATGCGACGTCGGGATGTTTGCGAAGCCGGCACGATGGAGCGCCGCCATCAGAAAATCTCCGGAGCCGCCGGTGCCATCACCGGTGAACACGCGGCCTGTGCGATTGGCGCCGTGAGCTGCGGGCGCGAGACCGAGGATGAGCACACGCGCATTGGCATCGCCGAAGCCGGGCACTGGTCGCCCCCAGTAGCGCTCGTCACGGAATGCGGCGCGCTTCTCGCGCGCAACCTGCGAGCAGAACGCGCGGAGTCGCGCGCAGCGCTCACACTCGACGATAGCGGCGCGAGCGGAGACGAGATTCGCGAGCGATATCGATCTCATCTGAATTCAATGTCGATCCTGAACGCGATCGCACCCTCCAGCGCAGGCGAAACGGAGGCGAACAGGACTACAATAACAAGGTTGTCCAGCGATCAGAGGAACCATGAGGAACACTGCCCCAACCGATGCGAGGGAACTCGAGGCGCTTGAAACCCGCGAGTGGCTCGAGTCGCTCGACTACGTGCTTCAGCAGGGCGGCCCTGCGCGCGTCGGCCGGTTGCTGCGCGAGCTTGGCCTTCACGCGCAACAAAAGGGCGTCAAACTGCCGTTCACCGCGAACACACCGTACATCAACACGCTGCATCCGTCCGAAGAAGTGCCGTACCCCGGCAGCCGCGAGATCGAGCGCCGCATCAAGAGCCTCGTCCGGTGGAATGCGATGGCGATGGTGGTTCGGGCCAATCGCGTCGAAGACGGCATCGGCGGGCACATCTCGACCTACGCCTCCTCCGCCACACTCTATGAGGTGGCGTTCAATCACTTCTTCCGCGGCCGCGATCGAGAGGATGCCGACTGCATTTACTTTCAGGGACACGCCTCGCCGGGGATCTACGCGCGCGCGTTTCTCGAAGGCCGGCTGACCGCGCAGCAGCTCGAAAACTTCCGGCGCGAGTTCAATCCCGGCGGTGGGCTGTCGTCGTATCCGCATCCGTGGCTGATGCCGGATTTCTGGGAATTTCCAACGGTTTCGATGGGCCTCGGGCCGATCATGGCCATCTATCAGGCCCGGTTCAACCGTTACCTCGAAGACCGCGGGCTCAAACCACACACCGATGCCAAGGTCTGGGCATTTCTCGGCGACGGCGAAACCGACGAGCCCGAAGCGCTCGGCGCCATCACCCTCGCGTCACGCGAAAAGCTCGACAACCTGCTCTTCGTCATCAACTGCAATCTGCAGCGGCTCGACGGGCCGGTTCGCGGCAACGGGCAAATCATCCAGGAGCTCGAGGCCATCTTCCGCGGCGCCGGCTGGAATGTCATCAAGGTGATTTGGGGTTCGGAGTGGGACGCGCTTCTCGAAAAGGACGCGGAAGGACTTCTCGTGCAGCGGATGGGAGAAGTGGTCGACGGCGAGTACCAGAAGTACGCCGTCGAATCGGGTGCCTATGTCCGCAAGCACTTCTGGGGTCCGGATCCACGGCTGCTCGACATGGTGAACCATTTGTCGGACGAGCAGCTCAAACGTCTCACGCTCGGTGGCCACGATCCCGCCAAGGTTTACAACGCCTACAAGCGCGCCGCCGAAACCAAAGGTGTGCCGACAGTCATTCTGGCGCGCACCATCAAGGGATACGGCGTTGGCGAGTCTGGCGAGGGCAAAAACGTCACCCACCAGCAGAAGAAGCTGAATGACGATGAGGTGAAGGCGTTCCGGACGCGATTTGGCATTCCCATCTCCGACGAGGAAGTGGCGAAGACGCCGTTTTACCGGCCGCCGCAGGACAGCATCGAAGTCAAATACATGATCGAACGGCGCGCCGCGCTCGGCGGTCCGGTGCCGACCCGCAAGGTTCGATCGGAGCCGATACGTCCCAATCTCAGTGAGGTCTTTGCCGAATTCCGGAAGGGCACCGACGGCCGCAAGGCAAGCACCACGATGGTGTTCGTCCGCATGCTGTCGAAGCTCCTGCGCGACGAGCAGATCGGACGACTGGTGGTGCCGATTGTCCCCGACGAGGCGCGCACGTTCGGCATGGAGGCGCTGTTCCGTCAAGTCGGCATCTACGCTCACAGCGGTCAGCTGTACGAGCCTGTCGATATGGACACGCTGCTGTACTACAAGGAAGCGCAGGACGGACAGATTCTCGAGGAAGGCATCAGCGAAGCGGGATCGATGTCATCGTTCATCGCAGCGGGGACCGCCTACGCGACGCGCGGCATCAACACCATCCCGTTCTTCATCTTCTACTCGATGTTTGGATTTCAACGAATCGGGGATCTGATCTGGGCGTCCGCAGACATGCGGACGCGCGGCTTCGTTCTTGGCGGCACGGCCGGACGCACGACGCTCAACGGGGAAGGTCTGCAGCACCAGGACGGCCAGAGCCACGTGCTCTCGATGCCGGTGCCCATTTGTCAGTCGTACGATCCGGCTTTTGCGTACGAGCTCGCACTCATCATCGAGGACGGGATCAAACGGATGTACGGCGATCAGGAGAACATCTTCTATTACCTGACGCTGATGAATGAGCAGTACGAACATCCGCCGATGCCGGACGGGGCGCGCGACGGCGTTCTGAAAGGCATGTACGTGATCAAGCCGACGGGTTTGCCGGACAGCAAGTTGCGCGCACAGGTCTTCGGCAGCGGCACGATCCTGGTGGAGGCACTCA
>WNGA01014503.1_pt1 | contig 19196 bp, 21 predicted proteins | sample 5400061 | NCBI WGS metagenome assembly WNGA01 (sample SAMN13153366, study PRJNA577476) | soil metagenome | isolation source: 100 cm soil or saprolite under grassland replicate 2 | place: USA:California | collected 2016-06-15 | reverse complement strand
CCGCGTGTCCCGCGTTCGGGAGATAGGTTCTCCAGGAGTTGGCGGGAACGCGAAGCGAAGTAGAGCTTGCCATCCCCTAGCGGCATGTCGCCAGGCAGAGAGCCAGGGCCTTTGACCAGAACCGCCTGCATCCCGGGTAAGGAAATTTTTCGGTTGAAGTTGGTGGGATGGCTCAGGTACACCACGCCATCCGGCGTCATTCCGCCGGCGTAAGCGCTGCGGTAGGACACGACCGCTCCGGGGGCGAGGGCCCCGAGTATGCGAAACCAGTTGCGGCGTACGACTGCCTTCTGCGCTTTGGCATTCTTCTCGCGGAGGTAGACGCCTTCTGCGATGCGGGTCAGCTCGCCCTCCTTGGCGCGCCGCTGGATCGCCCGCGCTTCCGCCCCCGATTCGTTGCCTCGGGTGATGAAAACCTCGTCTTGTCGGGTAACAGCTAGGTTTGCCACGGTTGGTCGCTAGTTTGTCGTCTATACACTATGTTATAGCATATATAGTCGCTTAAATGCTAAGTATTGACCACTCGGAGTCGTTATATCGCTAATTAGTATGAACTCAGAGTTCCGTCTGTCGCCTAAACGCTGTTTTATAAGGACAAACACGTTGTCTGACATCAATATGCCTATTTAGGTATAATTCACCGATGACTGAGGGTCAATCCAGTCGCCTGAGACCGTTGGAATGGATCGGAGGCTCGAAGAAGGACCTCATGGCGCTGCCGGACGAGGTAGTGAACGTGTTCGGCTACGCGCTGTACCTCGCTCAGACTGGCGGGAAACACGCCCAGGCAAAGCCGCTGCAAGGTTTCGGGTCCGCCGGCGTGCTGGAGGTTGTCGAAGACTGGAGCGGCAACACCTACCGCGCGGTGTACACGGTTCGTTTTGCGGTGCGGGTATTCGTGCTGCATGTGTTTCAGAAGAAATCCAAGTCCGGTATCGCAACACCGAAGCCGGACCTGGATTTGATCAAGGCAAGATTGAAAGCGGCGACCAAGCGCGCCAAGGAGCTGGAAGATGAGCAAACGTAAACCCAAAGTGATTGAAGGCGTAGAGATTCACGAAGGCAGTGGCAACGTCTATGCAGACCTCGGCTATCCAGACGCCGAGGAAATGCTGATCAAGGCTAGACTCGTCCGGAAAATATCGGAAATCGTCCGTAGCAAAGGACTGACTCAGGTTCAGACCGCCAAGGTCCTTGGTCTCACTCAACCTAAGGTCTCTGCCCTCTTCCGAGGTCAATTCCGTGGAATCTCAGAACGAAAACTAATTGACTGCCTGACAAGCCTAGGCCGAGACGTAGAGATTGTGGTTAAGGACACGCCTCGACGTAAAGCCGGAGGCAAGGTTACTGTGGTCTTCGCCTAACCCGCAGCCTATCCCTTGCTGAGCAGCAGGAAAACCCTAAACTAAGGAAACAAGGCCGTAGACAACAGGACCAAGACGAACGCTCGACGTAAGCTTGATGCAAGAGTGGTCGGGGTGACTGGATTCGAACCAGCGACTCCTGCGTCCCGAACGCAGTACTCTACCAGGCTGAGCTACACCCCGAATCGGACAGGAGCCAATGCGCAGGAAGGAGCGCTCCGGGAACTTCTAGTAATCGCGCTCGACCGCGAAGGCCGACAATTCTAGCAAAGATTCACGGTAACTTGAATTCGGCAGGCCTGCGATGGCTTCGCTCGCCGCACGCGCCTCTTCCTTGGCCTTGCTGCGCGCGTAGTCGAGCGCGCCAGTCAGGCGAATCGCGTCCAAGACCGCCTTGAATTCTTCCCGGCCACCGCGCTCTATCGCCGAGCGCACGAGTGCCGCCTGTGCGGGCGATCCGCGCTGCATCACGTGGATCAGCGGCAGCGTCGGTTTGCCCTCCTTCAGGTCGTCGCCCAGGTTCTTTCCGGTGTGTGCTGCGTCTCCCGAATAGTCCAGCACATCGTCGATCAGCTGAAAGGCCGTCCCGAGGTGCATGCCGTAGCGCGCGAGGCCGCGCTCGAGGTCCGCGCTCGCCTCGCCCAGGATCGCGCCCAGCTGAGCCGCCGCTTCGAAGAGCTTCGCAGTTTTGCGCCGGATAACCTCGAGGTAGGCCGCCTCGCTTATCGCGGAATTATGGGCATTCAGGAGTTGCAGCACCTCACCCTCCGCGATGGCATTGGTGGCATTCGCCAGCACCTCCATGACCCGCATGCTTCGCACGGCTACCATGATTTGAAAAGCGCGTGAGTACAGAAAGTCCCCCACGAGCACGCTCGCGGCGTTGCCGAACTCGGCATTGGCGGTCTTGCGGCCGCGCCGCAGTTCGGATTCGTCGACGACGTCGTCATGCAGGAGCGTGGCCGTATGTATGAACTCCACGACGGCTGCGAGTTCCACGTGGTGCTCGCCGCGATAGCCGGTCGCACCGGCGGCAAGGAAAACGAGCGCCGGGCGCAGCCGCTTGCCGCCTCCAGCGATGATGTACTCCGCGATCTGGCGCACGAGCACCACGTCGGACTCGAGCCGGCGCCGGATCATGGCATCCACCGCGAGCATGTCTGCGGCGATGAGATTGCGAAGAAGTTCGGGCTGCAAAGGGGAATTATCGCACTGCAGAATCGACTTGACGGCGCGTCGGGAGGATAGCATATTTTCTTTGACCACACCCGCTAAAGGTATGTATAATTTCGTGTTTTTTCCAGAGCGATTCGGAGATCAGCATGTACGCGGTCGTCAGAACCGGCGGTAAACAGTATCGTGTTTCCGCCGGAGAGAGGCTGAGGATCGAGAAGCTCGCGGCCGCCGTGGGCAGTGAACTCGTGTTCGACGAGGTCCTCCTTGTCGGTGAGGGTCAGGCGCTCAATGTCGGAACCCCTGTGGTGAAAGGCGCCTCGGTGAAAGCGAAGATCATCGCTCACGGCCTCGGCGAGAAAGTGATGATTTTCAAGCTGCGCCGACGCAAGAACTCGAAAAGGCTCCGGGGCCACCGTCAGGCCTACACCGAAATCGAGGTCACCGGTATTGCGCAGGCATAGGACAGCCGACCCTCCAGGAGAAAGGCAAGCCATGGCACATAAGAAAGCAGGCGGCAGTTCCCGCAACGGCCGCGACTCGCAAGCAAAGCGTCTCGGCGTCAAGCGCTTTGGCGGACAGCTCGTAGCCGCGGGCAGCATCATCGTTCGCCAGCGCGGTACCCGTGTACACCCCGGGGACAATGTCGGGGTCGGGAAGGACCACACCCTTTTTGCCAAAGTGAACGGTAAGATCCAATTCAGTTTCAGGGGTCCGGACAACAAGCAAACAGTCAGCGTGGTTCCGGCTTAGAAGCAAGCAGCTTTCCCGAAAGCCCTATCCCACGCGGTAGGGCTTTTTTGTTCCTTCATGAAATTCATAGACGAAGCGCGCATCGAGGTCCACGCCGGCAAGGGCGGCGACGGCATCGTGAGCTTCCGGCGCGAAAAGAACGTACCGCGCGGCGGGCCTGACGGCGGGGACGGCGGCAGCGGCGGCAGCGTCTACGCGGTCGGCGACCGAAACATCAATACCCTTGTCGAATATCGCTTCGCGCGCATTCACCGCGCGCGGGACGGCGAGCGCGGGCGCGGTGCCCAGTGCAACGGGAAAGGGGCCGATGATGTCGTACTGCGCGTGCCCACCGGCACCGTGATCACGAACGTGGAGACCGGAGAAACGGTCGCCGACCTCGCCGAGCATGAACAGGTCGCATTGCTCGCGCGGGGAGGCAAAGGGGGCTTCGGCAATGTCAATTTCAAATCGAGCACCAACCGCACGCCCCGAAAAGCGACTCCCGGCGAGCCCGGCGAGCATCGCGCGCTCAATCTCGAGCTGAAGGTGCTCGCCGATGTCGGCTTGCTCGGACTGCCCAATGCCGGAAAATCCACCTTCATTCGCGCCGTCTCCGCGGCCCGCCCCAAGGTCGCCGACTACCCGTTCACCACCTTGCATCCGCATCTCGGGGTGGTTCGTGTCGGAGTCGATCGCAGCTTCGTGATCGCCGACATACCGGGGCTCATCGAAGGGGCAGCCGAGGGGGCGGGGCTGGGGCACCAGTTTCTCAGGCACCTCGCGCGTACGCGGCTGCTTCTGCACATCGTCGATGCGGCACCCCTTGATCCGGGTACCGACCCGGCTCGCGATGCGCGATCCATTGCCGCGGAGCTGAAGAAATTCGATCCCGCGCTGCACCGCAAGCCCCGCTGGCTGGTGCTGAACAAAATGGATATGCTCCCCGCCGAGGAGCGCGAGCCCGCAGCCGCCAGCCTTGTGCGCAGGCTGCGCTGGCGCGGCCCGAGGTTCTGCATATCGGCGCTCACCGGCGAGGGTTGCCGCGAGCTCAGCTTCGCAGTGATGAAATTTCTGGAATCCGGAAAGACGGCATGAAAGAAGCGAAGCGTTTTGTCGTCAAAGTCGGCAGCGCCCTCGTCACCAACCGGGGCGCAGGGCTGGATGCGTCTGCCATCGCGCGCTGGGCGGGACAAGTCGCGAAGCTTCGCCAGGCCGGCAAGGAGTTCGTCCTGGTTTCGAGCGGTGCCATCGCCGAAGGCATGCAGCGCCTGGGCTGGACGCGGCGCCCGCACGCCATGCACGAGCTGCAGGCCGCCGCCGCAGTCGGGCAGATGGGACTCGTGCAGGTATACGAGTCGTGCTTCCGGCAGCACGGCCTGCATACGGCGCAGGTGCTCCTCACGCACGCCGATCTTGCCGACCGGCAGCGCTATCTGAACGCGCGCTCCACGCTGCTGACGCTGCTCGGACTCGGGATCATTCCCGTGATCAACGAAAACGACACCGTCGTCACGGACGAAATCCGGTTCGGCGACAACGACACGCTTGCCGCGCTGGTGACGAATCTGCTGGAAGCCGACTGCCTGGTCATCCTGACCGACCAGAACGGGCTCTATACCGATGATCCGCAGCGCAATCCTCAAGCGACCTTGATCCGAAGCGCACAGGCCGGTGAGCCCCGGCTGGAAGAGCTGGCGGGCGGTACCGGGTCTACGATCGCCAGGGGCGGCATGCTCACCAAAGTGCTCGCAGCCAAGCGCGCCGCCCGCTCGGGGGCGCAAACGGTGATTGCCTCGGGAAACGAACCTGATGTCCTGGTCAGGCTCGCGGCCGGAGAAGCCATCGGCACTTTGCTCTCCGCCCGAACCACACCGCTTGCAGCGCGCAAGCAGTGGCTCGCCGATCACCTCCAGGTTGCCGGACGGCTCGGCCTCGACGCGGGAGCGGCCAAGGCCTTGCGATCCGGAGGCAAGAGCCTCCTGCCGGTCGGGGTCAAGAGCGTGGCGGGCGAATTCGAGCGCGGCGCAGTGGTCGCTTGCCTCTCGCCGGAGGGCGCCGAGATCGCGCGCGGACTGGTCAACTACAGCGCGCAGGAATCCCGGCGCATTGCCGGGCGGGCGTCAAACGAGATCGAGGCCCTGCTCGGCTACATCGACGGGCCGGAATTGATCCACCGAGACAACCTGGTTCTGCTCTAGCAGGATATGCCTCACGCGAGATCTTTCGCCAGCGCATCCCTCACCCCAGAAGCTACCTCCAGCGTCGCGGAATAGCGGGGATGATCGACCCCGATAGCGAGTCCCGCACCTTTTTTGAGTGCCTGGGCCATCGCCTCATCGAGCTCGAAGCGCAGAAAATGCACCGCTGAGGTTTTCTGCTCGTTCGCCCGATCGAGATCTTCGTCGGCAATCGCCCGGACCCGCTCGTGGCCCGCGACCCGGAGCCACACCTTGTCCTCGATGCCGATCAGATCCGCGAGCCGCCTGCTGCGTTCGTCCGGATCCGGGTACTCGATCATCATGGTCGCCTTGAGATTGCGGCCGTCCGGAACGAGCGGATTGTAGGCCGCAAGTTCCTCATGGATGCCTTCTTCCTCGAAGATCCGCTCGACGCGCAACATCTCCTGCACCTGGTACCGGATGGTGAGCTCGTCTTCGAAGATGAGCGTGATATGGTCGCCGAGCTGAATGGTGCGGTTCTTCTTGTGGGCCATAACCTTCGCCCGGAATTGCGGACGCTCGCGGGCATAGGCTTCAAGCGTCATCAGGCTTACACGGTCGATGCGGGGCATGGCTGTCATCGTTATCCGGGGTGGGCTCAAATTCCGTAGGCAATGCGCAGCAGCGACAAGGGATGCGCCTTTCTTGCCCGGGTCTCGCCCATGCCCTGCTCTATGTGGCGAGCGGCGATCGGGCAATCGGAACTGATGTAATCGGGCTCGTTGCCGGCCATCTGGCGAAACACCGGACGGCCGATTTTCATCGAGTTTTCGTAGTACTCGGATTTGACGCCCCAGGTTCCGTCGTGGCCGGAGCAACGCTCCACCGTGTTGAGCGTCGTCCCCGGTACGAGCTGCAGCGTTTCGCGGGTCTTCTGTCCCATGTTCTGCACGCGCGAATGGCACGGGACGTGGTAGGACACCTTTCCGAGCGCGGTCTTGAAATCGGTCTTGAGCAGCCCGTCACGCTTGCGCAGGACGAAGTACTCGAACGGGTCGAACATCGCCTCGCTTACCGCCTTGACTTCGGCATCGTCGGGAAACAGCAGCGGCAGCTCGCTCTTGAACATCAGCGTGCATGACGGCACGGCGGTAAGAATCGCGTAGCCGTCGCGCGCGAGCCCGGCCAGTCGCGGAGCGTTCACCGCCTTCAGTCGCTCGACCCCCTTGAGATCGCCGAGCTCGAGCTTGGGCATGCCGCAGCAGGCTTCTTTCTGCACGACCAGGTAGGGAATCTCGTTATGATCGAGAACCGCGAGCAGATCGTGGCCGATACCCGGCTCGTTGTAGTTCACGTAACAGGTCGAAAATACCGCAACTTTTCCCGGCGTGCGCTCACCGTCGCGGGCCTCGTGGCTTCGGCTCGCGGCGGCCTGTCCGCGAAACGTGCCAGGGCTGTAGGGCGGCAGCTTGCGCTCGGGGTGGACGCCGATCGCCTTTTCCATGAGCGAGCGCGCGGCGGAATTCCGGTTGACCGCGTTCACGACCTGCGCCACGACGGGGATGGCGGCGAGCTTGCCGATGGCGTCGGTGGAGGAAAGCAGCCGGTCTCGCAGTCTCACCTCCCCTTTCCTGAACTTGACCGCCTTGGCCCGCAGCATCAGGTGCGGGAAATCCACGTTCCAGGGATGCGGCGGCACATACGGGCATTTCGTCATGTAGCACATGTCGCAGAGGTAGCACTGGTCCACGACCTTCCAGAACTGCGACTTCTCGACGCCATCGACTTCCAGTGTTGCGCTCGCGTCCACGAGGTCGAAAAGCGTCGGAAACGCCGTGCACAGGTTGACGCAGCGCCGGCAGCCGTGGCAGATGCCGAACACCCGCTCCATTTCGCCGAGAAGCCGCGACTCCTCGTAAAATTCCGGCGCGCGCCATGCGATCGGATGGCGCGTTGGCGCTTCGAGACTTCCCTCGCGTACGGTCATTTGCGGTGTCGATCCCGCGCCTCCGTCCGGATCAACCGTCTAGTCGGCGAGCGCGTCGAGCGCTTTCTGAAAGCGGTTGGCGTGCGAGCGTTCCGCCTTGGCCAGTGTCTCGAACCAATCGCCGATCTCGGAGAAGCCCTCCTGGCGCGCGGCCTTCGCCATGCCGGGATACATGTCGGTGTATTCGTGCGTTTCGCCGGCAATCGCGGCCTTCAGGTTCAAGCGCGTGCCGCCGAACGGAAGATCGGTCGCCGGATCGCCGCACTGCTCCAGGTATTCGAGATGGCCGTGGGCGTGGCCGGTCTCGCCCTCGGCGGTAGACCGGAACACCGCTGCGACGTCGTTTTGTCCTTCAACGTCGGCTTTCGCGGCAAAGTAAAGATAGCGGCGGTTTGCTTGTGATTCCCCTGCAAATGCCGCTTTGAGATTACCGTGGGTCTTGGAGCCTTTGAGCTGCATGATGCCTCCTGGTTGAGACGAATTAGACTTACTCTAATGAATAGACTAAGGGTAATATTTGCGACGCCCTGCTGTCAAGCACGAGTCAATGCCCGCAACGGCAGGCAGTCAGCGCGATGCGATTTCCGCTGGAAGAGGCTTGCGGCCCTGACCCCGAAACAGATAGCGGGCAAGCTCGGAGAGCGCGTGTTGGTAGACCTCCCGCTTGAAATCGATTACCGAATCAAGGGGTACCCAATAGGCGTTCCAGCGCCAGGCATCGAATTCGGGGTGCTCCGAAGCCCTCAGGCGCACATCGCACTCGCGCCCTACCAGCCGCAGCAGGAACCAGATCTGCTTCTGCCCCCGGTAATTGCCACGCCAATCCCGTTTGAGCCACTGCACGGGCACCTCGTAGCGCAGCCAGTTGCGCGTCCTCCCCAGGATCTTCACGTGGCTGGGCAGCAGGCCCACTTCTTCCTGCAGTTCGCGGTACATCGCCTGCACCGGCGTTTCCCCAAGCTTGATCCCGCCCTGCGGGAACTGCCAGGAGTGTTCCTTGATGCGCTTGCCCCAGAAGACCTCGTTGCGCCCGTTGCACAGGATGATGCCGACGTTCGGCCGATAGCCGTCTCGATCGAGCATACGCAATCCAGCAAAAAGTCTGTCCATGCCCATTCTTTCACAAATCGCCGGCGATTTGAAGGCGAAGGCGCCCGTGGCTGTGAGGCGTGCGAGTTCAAGTAGAATGTCGCGTCCTGGCACGTTCCCCCGCTATGCGCACCTCGCGATACTTTCTTGCAACGCTCAAGGAAGCCCCTGCCGATGCGGAGCTCGTCAGCCACAAGTTGATGGTCCGCGCGGGCCTGATCCGGAGACTCGCCGGCGGGATTTACACCTGGATGCCGCTCGGGCTGCGGGTAGTTCGCAAGGTCGAGGCCATCGTGCGGGAGGAAATGAATCGCGCCGGAGCAATCGAACTCTTCATGCCGGCGGTCCAACCAGCGGAGCTGTGGCAGGAGTCGGGGCGCTGGCGGAAGTACGGGCCGGAGCTGCTGCGTTTCAAAGACCGTCATGAACGCGATTTCTGCATCGGGCCCACGCACGAGGAAGTGGTCACCGATATCGTGCGCCGCGAGATACGCAGCTATCGGCAGTTGCCCGTGCACCTTTACCAGATCCAGACCAAGTTCCGCGACGAGATCCGGCCGCGCTTCGGCGTCATGCGCGGGCGCGAGTTCACCATGAAGGACGGCTACTCGTTTCATGCCGATTACACCGACCTGCAGCGCGAATACCGGAACATGTACGACACATATACGCGGATCTTCGTCCGCTTGGGGTTGAAATTCCGCGCCGTTGCCGGCGACCCCGGTGCAATCGGCGGTACTGAGTCACGGGAATTTCACGTCCTCGCCGAATCGGCCATCGCTTACTGCCCGCAGTCCGAGTACGCGGCGAATGTGGAGCTCGCCGAGGCCGTAGCGCCGAAGGCTGCCCGAAGTGCTCCGACGGAGAAAATGAAGAAGGTCGCGACCCCCGATAAGACCCGTTGCGGGGATGTCGCAAACTTGCTTGGCGTACCGATTGAGAAAACCGTGAAGGCAATCGCCATTGTACGCAACGAAACCCCAAAGGAACCTTCGGGGCGGTTCGTCATGCTGCTCGTTCGCGGCGACCACGATTTAAATGAGATCAAGACCCAGAAGGCGGTCGGCGAATTCCGCTTCGCAAGGGAAGAGGAAATCGAACAGGTATTGAAGTGCCGCGCCGGTTACATCGGACCGGTCAGCAACGCAACTTTCACGATCTACGCTGATCGCGCGGTAGCAGTCATGAACGATTTCGTCTGCGGAGCCAACGAGGCGGGGTACCACCTCACAGGCGTCAACTGGGGCCGGGACTTGCCAGAGCCCCAGCTGGTCGGCGACATCCGCAAAGTTGTCGCCGGGGACCCCAGCCCTGACGGCCGAGGCACCCTCGAGATCGTGCGCGGCATCGAGGTCGGCCACATCTTTCAGCTGCGCACCCAATATTCGGAATCAATGAAGGCGATGTTTCTCGACGAGGCGGGCAACAGTCGTCCTTTCGAGATGGGCTGCTACGGAATGGGCATCACCCGCATCGTGGCCGCCGCGATCGAGCAGAACCACGACGAGCACGGAATCGTCTTCCCGCAGCCGATCGCGCCGTTCCATGTCGCCCTGGTTCCCATCGGCTACGGCAAGAGCGCCGCGGTCCGCGATGCCGCCGACTCGATCTATCGCGTGCTCACCGAAGCCGGTTTCGAGGTGCTACTCGACGATCGCGACGAGCGGCCGGGCGTGATGTTCGCCGACATGGAGCTCATCGGCATTCCCCACCGCGTCGTCGTCGGCGAACGCGGCCTCAAGGAGGGATTGATCGAGTATCAGGGTCGGCGCGACAGAGAGCCGACTAAGCTCCGCCAGTCGGAGATCTTGTCTCGCCTGCGCTCCACATCGTGAGATTTGCGCTTCTGGCCCTGACGGTCGCGTTCGCCGGCAACGCGCTGGCCGGAGCCCAGATCTACGAACCGCTCGCCGCCAAGGTGCGCGCGGACCTGCAGGCGTCGATCGCGGACAAGCCCTCGCCGCGCCATGCCTTTACCAGTTGGGAAGCGGCGGTCGACTGGCTCGCCGAAATGTCGCAGCGCCTGGAAGCGAGGATGCCCAATTTCCAGTCGCGCGTGGAGTTCCTGCGAACGGTGCACTTCGAAGCAATGCGCGCCGGGCTTGATCCGCAGCTCGTGCTGGCGGTGATTCAGATCGAGAGCAATTTTCGCAAATACGCCGTGTCGGGCTCGGGTGCCCGAGGCTACATGCAGGTCATGCCCTTCTGGGTGGGATTGGTCGGCCGCCAGGGCGATAACCTCTTCAGTCTGCGCAACAACCTTCGCTACGGCTGCGTCATTCTGAAGTACTATCTCGATCGTGAGAAAGGGAACCTGTTTCGCGCGCTGGGTCGCTACAACGGATCCCTCGGCAAGCCAGAATTTCCCAACAGGGTGATCGGCGCCTGGCGCAGCGTGTGGTACTACCAGGGCAAGCTTGCCTTTGCCCCCGCCTCGCCTGACGCGCCGCCCCGGCCGGATATCAGGCGGGAAACACGGTCGCAATCGTCGCCTGAATCGCTTGCGCCGCGGCGCGCGGATCGGGCGCTTCACGGATAGGCCGGCCAACGACGATGTAGTCGGCGCCGTTGGCAAACGCCTGCGCTACGTCGACCGTGCGCTTCTGGTCGCTTGTGAGTCGATTCTGCACCGGGCGAATTCCCGGCGTGACAACCAGCAGCCGTGCGCCCAGCTCGCGCCTGAGTGCCGGCGCTTCCAGCCCCGAGGAAATCACCCCGTCGCAGCCCGCCTCGAGCGCCCGCCGCGCTCGCGAGAGCACCAGGGTTTCGACGTCGCATTGAAAACCGAGATCGTCGAGATCACCCTGGTCCAGACTGGTAAGCGCCGTGACCGCGAGGATTTTTACGTCTCCCTTGGCTTGCGCCGCCGCCTCGAGCATCGCCTGGTTGCCGTGCACGGTCGCGAAGGTCACGCCCCGATTGCCAAGCCCGCGCACCGCGGCGCGAACCGTCTCGGGGATATCGAAAAACTTCAAATCGACGAGCACCTTCTTCCGGCTTCGCGCAAGCCAATCGATGAAGCCGAAGAACCCGTCCGCCATGAACAATTCCAGACCGACCTTGTAAAAGCTCACGCTGTCTCCGATGCGTTGCACCAAGGCCTTCGCCTCTTCGACGCCTGCGACGTCCAGGGCTGCGATCAGGCGCTCGGCACGCGGGATCGTCTTCATCTGCGGTGTCATGGCATTCTCGGACCGGGGATTCTAACGGATCAAGCCCCGTCTCTTTCAAGCAGGCGCCCGAGGGGCAGGTTCAAGGTCTCGTCGGCGCGCGCGGCAAACTGCTCCAGGAGTTGTTTCAGGGGTTCGCTGCGCTCCTCGCCCGCGGGGGCTTTGCCATCCAAAACGAACTCGCGGTAGACGTCAGCCACGAGGAGTCGTTCTTTGTCGAAGACCATTGCGTAGCGCTCGCCGGAGGACCTCGCCACCCAGCCGCGCGCAACCAGGCGTTCAAGGAGAAGTTCGGTCTGATCTACCGTGAGTGAGGCGTGCCGAGCGATCCTCCTCAATTCGAGAAGGCCCGGGCCTTGCTGGGCGCGCGCCAGAACCAGAAGGACCGCCAACACGTCGCCGAATCCGACTCCCGAAGCGCGCCCCGCGGTGTCGCGTAGCACGGTGAAATCCGGCGCCAGCGCTGCAATCAATGCACCGATCACGATCACCACCCAGGAAAAATAGATCCAGAGGAGAAAAACCGGGATTACCGCGAATGCCCCGTAGACCAGCGCATAAGTCGGGATTTGTGCGATGTAGAGGGTGAAGCTTCGCTTCATGATCTCGAATGCCAGGGCCGCGACCACGCCTCCGATCAGAGCGTGACGCGGCTTGACCGCGCGGTTTGGTACGAAATAGTAGAGCAGCGTGAACGCTGCGCACGTAAGCACGAAGGGAACGAGTCCGAGAATCGCCGCACCTGCAAAGGGACTCTGCCGGGCGAATCCGAGGGATGCACCGACGAGGTACGAGGTGATCGAGAGGCTCGCGCCGATCAGGACCGGCCCGAGCGTGAGCGTTGCCCAATAGATGAGGATGCGTTGCGCCACGGGACGCGGGCGTGAAACCCGCCAAATCGAGTTGAACGCGCGTTCTATAGTGAACATCATCATGAAAGCAGCAGCGGCGAGCACCGCCGTACCGAGAGCGGTCAACCGGCCGGCCTGACCCGAGAATTGTTCAATGTATCCGGTGACCACTTTCCCCGCTTTCTCGGGCAGCATGTTCGCGAGCAGGAATGCGTGGATGTGTTCTCCCAGCCCGGAAAAGATCGGGAACGCCGCCATGAGCGCGAGCGTGATGGCGACGAGCGGCACGAGCGCAAGCAGCGTCGTAAAAGTGAGACTCGAGGCGATCTGCAAACAGCGATCCTCGTTGAACCGCCTGAATACGTGCGCGAGGAAGCGGCCCAGCTGTCGCAGCGGAAAGGGCATGAGATGCATGAATCGGGACGTGAACGTCGCCTATAATACCAGCGCAATTTCCGACCTTCGCCGATGAGCGACATCCTGGTTCTTTACTACAGCCATCGCGGCTCGGTGCGCGAGATGGCGCAATGGATCGCGCGCGGCATCGAGGAAATCGGCGGCGCGAGCGCCCGGTTGCGAACGGTGCCGCGGATGACGAGCTCGATCGAGGCCGTCGAGGCCGCGGTTCCCCCCTCGGGTCCGCCCTACTGCGAAGTGCGCGACCTGGAAGAATGCATCGGAGTCGCACTTGGCAGCCCGACGCGCTTCGGCAACATGGCGGCCCCGATGAAGCACTTCTGGGACGGGACCTCCGACTTGTGGCTGAGAGGCGCGCTCGCGGGCAAGCCGGCGGCGCTGTTCACCTCCACGGCCAGCCTGCATGGAGGTCAGGAGACGACTCTGGTGTCCATGATGCTGCCGCTGCTCCACCACGGCATGCTGATCGTCGGCCTGCCCTACACCGAGCGCGAGCTCTTCGATACGCGATCGGGCGGAAGTCCTTACGGCGCGACGCATGTTTCGGGCCTCGCGTCGGATCGCGTCTTCGATGACGCCGAGCGCAGTCTTTGCCGCGCGCTCGGGCGGAGGCTCGCTGGCGTGGCGTTGAAGCTGGCCGAGTGAATCGGAGCTCCGAAGCCGAGGCGGACATCGTCACTCCACATAAGCCCTAGGTACCTTCACCCCTGCGGGTTGATTCGCTGCGCGCCCTGCAGCTTGTTGAGCGCATTGACGTAGGCCTTGGCCGAGGCGACGACGATATCGGTGTCGGCGCCTACGCCGTTGACGATCCTCCCGCCTTTCGCGAGGCGCACGGTCACTTCGCCCTGCGACTCGGTCCCCTGCGTCACCGCGTTCACGGAGAAGAGCAGCAGTTCGGCGCCGCTCTTGGCCACGCGCTCGATCGCCTTGAAGGTCGCATCCACCGGGCCGTCGCCGTCGGCGTCGGCCTTGCGCTCCTTGCCGGCCTCGGCGAGCACGAGCTTCGCGTGCGGACGCTCGCCGGTGCCGCTCGCCTGGCTCATGCGCACCAGCTGCCAATGCTCCGCAGCAGCGGCCGTCGCCCCGTCGGAGACGAGCGCATGCAGGTCCTCGTCGAAAATGTCGGCCTTCTTGTCGGCAAGGTCTTTGAAACGCTGGAACGCTTTGTTGTAGGCGTCCTCTCCGTCGAGCTCGATGCCGAGCTCCTTGAGCCGCTGGCGGAAGGCGTTGCGGCCCGAAAGCTTGCCGAGCACGATCTTGTTCGCGGTCCAGCCTACGTCCTCGGCGCGCATGATCTCGTAGGTGTCGCGACTCTTCAGCACGCCGTCCTGGTGGATGCCGGAAGCATGCGCAAAGGCGTTCGCGCCCACCACCGCCTTGTTGGGCTGAACCACGAACCCGGTGATCTGGGACACCAGGCGCGAGGCCGGCACGATCTGACTGGTGTCGATGCGCGTCGCAAGGTTGAAGAAATCGCCGCGGGTGCGCACCGCCATCACCACCTCTTCGAGCGAGGTGTTGCCGGCGCGCTCGCCCAGGCCGTTCACCGTGCACTCGATCTGGCGCGCGCCCCCGATCGTGACCGCGGCGAGCGAGTTCGCCACCGCCATGCCGAGATCGTTATGGCAATGCACCGACCACACTGCCTTGTCGGAATTCGGGACCTTCTCACGCAGCTTCCTGATGAACTCGCCAAACTGCTCGGGTACCGCGTAACCGACTGTGTCGGGGATGTTGATGGTGCTGGCGCCTTCTTTGATCACAGCCTCCAGGACACGGCAGAGAAAGTCGGGGTCGGAGCGGCTGCCATCCTCGGGCGAGAACTCGATGTCATCCCGGTGCTTGCGCGCGAAGCGCACCGAGAGCGTCGCCTGCTCGAGCACTTGCTCGGGCGTCATGCGCAGCTTCTTCTCCATATGGAGCGCGCTCGTCGCGATGAAAACGTGAATGCGTCCGGATTTCGCGTTCTTCAGCGCATCGATCCCGCGCTGGATGTCGCGATCGTTGGCGCGGCACAGGCCGGCCACGGTCGAGTCCTTGATCACGCCCGCAACCGCCTGCACCGCCTCGAAATCGCCGTTCGAAGAGGCCGGGAAGCCCGCTTCGATCACATCGACACGCATCCTCTCCAGTTGCCGCGCAATGCGGAGCTTCTCTTCCTTGGTCATCGAGGCGCCGGGGCTTTGCTCGCCGTCGCGCATGGTGGTGTCGAATATGATCAGTTTGTCTTTCATGGTGCCGCTCCAGGGTGAAATCGCGAAAGCATCCGCGGCGCCTGCTTGCGCCGCGACCGGGTACTGCCGAATTGGGTTTGGGATTATGTGCGCGCGAGGCGCAGCAGCAGACCCGCCAGAGGCAGGTTGCCGGAGAGGAGCTTCAACGCTGTGCGGAGAGGGTGCACGCGCGAAATATAGCGGGTTTCCCGGGCTACTGCAACCGGGCGGGTTCCCCGCGCCGGCGTTTCTTCCACAGCCAGTACACGTACCCGGAGAGCCCGTATGCGACAAACAGCAGGAACAGGACGATGGGCGGGTCTGTGGAGATCAGGACGAAGCCTAAGACGACCAGCAGGATCACGGCGAACGGCACCGACCGCCTCAGGTTGATGTCCTTGAAGCTGTAGAAAGGGACGTTGCTCACCATCGTCAGCCCGGCGTAAAGGGTCAGGAACGCTGCGACCCAGGGCAGGCCGTAGTCGTCGACGGGGATCTTGTTGTCGCTCGCAAGCCACAGGAACCCGGCTACCAGAGCCGCTGCCGCTGGACTCGGCAGCCCCTGGAAGAAGCGCTTGTCGACCACGTCGATGTTGGTGTTGAAGCGGGCAAGCCGGAGCGCCGCCCCGGCGCAGTAGACGAACGCCGCAATCCAGCCGAAGCGCCCCAGGTCCTTCAACGCCCATTCATACATGATCAGCGCTGGTGCGGCGCCGAAGCAGACCATGTCGGAGAGCGAATCGTATTCCGCGCCAAATGCGCTCTGGGTGCGCGTCAACCGCGCGACGCGCCCATCGAGGGTATCGAGAATCATCGCGACGAAGATGGCCACGGCAGCGTAGTCGTAGCGCTGGTTCATCGCCATCACGATGGCATAGAAACCGGCGAACAGCGCCGCGGTCGTGAAAAGATTGGGCAACAGGTAGATTCCGCGGCGACGGATCTCGGTGTTCAACAACGGTCTGCGGAAATTAGGCTCAAGCATGATGCGGTAACGTGGCGATCACGGTGCTGGTCGCGTGGACCTTGTCCCCCAGTGCAGCCACCAGATTCGCCTCTTCGGGGACGTAAATGTCCACGCGGGAGCCGAAGCGGATGAAGCCGAACCTTTGACCCCGTGCCAGGCTGTCCCCCTCGTGAACATAGCAGAGAATGCGCCTCGCGATCAGGCCTGCGATTTGCACGCAGGTCACGTCCGCGCCCCCGGTCGTACGCAGCCACAGCGCGTTGCGCTCGTTTTCCAAGGAGGCTTTATCGAAAGCGGCGTTGATGAAGCGCCCGGGAATGTACCAGCGCTTATGCACCAGGCCGTCCACCGGCGAGCGATTGGAATGGACGTTGAAGACATTCATGAAAACGCTGACCTTGATGGCGTCACGCTCAAGGTAGGGATCGCGGGCGCGCTCCACCGCGACGACTTGTCCGTCGGCGGGCGAGACCACGGTGTGCGCGTCGCCGGGCACCTGCCGCGGCGGATCGCGAAAAAACTGCAACACGAAAAGCGCGGCAAGCCAGAACGGGGCCGACCACCAGCCGATCAGCCAGCCCGCCGCAGCCGCCACGGCAACCGCCGCGGCGAGGAAAAGCCAGCCTTCGCGTGCAATGATCGGGTGCGGATAGCTCACGCTCATTGCGGGCTTGCCCCCTTCTGCCGATCTCTCAGTCGCGCCCTAGTTCCGCGATTGATCGACCAACTTGTTCTTCTTGATCCAGGGCATCATCGCCCTGAGCTTTTCACCGACGACTTCGATCGGGTGCTCGGCGGTCATGCGGCGCCGCGAAAGCAGCATCGGCGCGCCGGCGCGATTCTCGAGGATGAAATCCTTCGCGTATTCGCCCGACTGGATGCGAGCGAGCGCCGAGCGCATTGCCTTCTTGGTTTCTTCGGTGATGATCTTCGGTCCCGTCGCGTATTCCCCGTACTCGGCGTTGTTCGAGATCGAGTAGTTCATGGTGCCGATGCCGCCCTCGTACATCAGGTCGACGATGAGCTTCAACTCGTGAAGACACTCGAAGTACGCCATTTCCGGCGCGTAGCCGGCTTCGGTGAGTACCTCGTACCCCGCCTTGACGAGCTCCACGCAGCCGCCGCAAAGGACCGTTTGCTCGCCGAACAGGTCGGTTTCCGTCTCTTCCTTGAAAGTGGTTTCGATGACGCCGGCCCGGGCTCCGCCGATCGCCGCCGCGTAGGACAGAGCGAGGTCGCGCGCCTTTCCGCTCTGGTCGCGATGCACCGCGATCAGCATGGGCGTGCCGCCGCCCTGTGCGTAGGTCGAGCGCACGGTGTGACCGGGAGCTTTCGGCGCGATCATCACGACGTCGAGATCCTCCCGAGGCATGACCTGTCCATAGTGAATGTTGAATCCGTGCGCGAATCCGAGCGTCGCGCCCTTTCGGATATTGGCTTCGACTTCGGATTTGTACACGGCAGCGATGTGTTCGTCCGGCATCAGCATCATCACGAAGTCGGCGCCTTTTACCGCTTCGGAAATCTCCTTGACGTTCAACCCGGCTTTCCCTGCCTTGTCCCAGGAAGCACCGCCCTTACGTAGCCCCACGGTAACCTTCACCCCCGAGTCGTTCAGATTGAGCGCGTGGGCGTGTCCTTGCGAGCCGTAGCCCACGATCGCGACCTTCTTGCCCTTGACGAGCGACAGGTCCGCGTCCTTGTCGTAATAGACTTTCATGCTATTTCCCTTTTGGTTCTGCGGCGCGCGGGCTCAGACCTTCAACGCCCTCTCGCCGCGCCCGATGCCCGAGGCGCCGGTTCGCACCGTCTCCAGGATGGCGCTGTGCTCGAGCGCCTGGATGAAAGCATCGAGCTTGGCCCCGGTGCCTGTGAGCTCGATGGTATACGTGTTCTCGGTGACGTCGATAATACGACCCCGGAAGATATCGGACATGCGCTTCATCTCCTCGCGTTCCTTTCCCGTCGCCCGGACCTTGACCAGCATCAGCTCGCGCTCGATGTGGGCCGCTTCCGACAGGTCGACCACTTTGACCACCTCGACGAGCTTGTTCAGCTGTTTCGTAATCTGCTCGACCACGTCGTCCGACCCGGTGGTAACGAGAGTCATGCGCGAAAGCGACGCATCTTCAGTCGGTGCCACGGTGAGCGTTTCGATGTTATAGCCGCGCGCCGAGAACAAACCCGCGACTCTCGAAAGAGCCCCCGGCTCATTTTCGAGCATGATGGAAATGATGTGTCGCATTGTCCCCTCGCTAAAGGCCCAGCCCTCGGCGCTTTCCGCGCCCCTTGTGACGCGGCGCTCGTGGCGCCGCCGGACCAAGCTCCCTTCAGCCAAACGTTGATCGAACCCGATTGTGTGTCGGGCTTACAGCTCCTCGGCAAGAATCATCTCGGACAGGCCCTTGCCGCCCTGGACCATCGGATAGACGTTCTCGGTCCGGTCGGTGACGAAATCGAGGAACACCAAGTCGTTTTTGCGCTTGAATGCTTCCTTCAGCGCCGGCTCGACGTCGCCGGGCTCCTCGATCTTGATGCCAACGTGGCCGTAGCTCTCGGCGAGTTTGACGAAGTCGGGCAGCGCGTCCATGTACGATTCGGAGTAGCGGTTGCCGTGAAAGAACTGCTGCCACTGGCGCACCATGCCCATGTACTTGTTGTTGAGGTTCACGATCTTGATCGGGAGCCGGTATTGCTTGCAAGTCGAGAGCTCCTGGATGCACATCTGAATGCTCGCCTCGCCGGTGACGCAAGCGACCGTCGCGCCCGGGTTCGCGAACTGAACACCCATGGCCGCAGGCAGGCCGAAGCCCATGGTGCCCAGGCCCCCGGAGTTGATCCAGCGGCGCGGCTTGTCGAATTTGTAGAACTGCGCCGCCCACATCTGGTGCTGGCCGACGTCGGAAGTCACAAATGCATCGCCTTTGGTGATTTCGTAAAGTCTCTCCAGCACGAACTGCGGCTTGATGATCTTGCTTTTCTTGTCGTATTTCAGGCAGTCCTTGGATTTCCACAGCCCGATCTGGGACCACCAGGCGCTGAGCGCCTTCTGGTCCGGCTTGTAGCCA
>WNGA01007802.1_pt1 | contig 19200 bp, 14 predicted proteins | sample 5400061 | NCBI WGS metagenome assembly WNGA01 (sample SAMN13153366, study PRJNA577476) | soil metagenome | isolation source: 100 cm soil or saprolite under grassland replicate 2 | place: USA:California | collected 2016-06-15 | reverse complement strand
AAAGCCAGGTTTTGAAACGATAAATAGGGAGTCAGTGAGGGTGACTTTAAAAAAAATGAATGTAAGCCTTGGCTAAAGCGAATGTGGTGCATACAAGAGATAACAGAAGAATATAAAACGAGAATGTATTGTCTTTTGGCGTTGTATAAAGAGCAGTATGATCCGTGTCATCCTTTAGTTTGCATGGATGAAAAAAGCAAGCAATTGCTTAAGGATAACCGTAAACCAATAACTGCAAATTGGATATCCGAATCATCAAAGGAAATTCATTTGAAACAATGGGTGTAGTAGATAAAAATGAAAACCTGATTGGCACTGTGCAATTTATAATAATAGCCAATTAAGTTTTGCTGTTGACGTAATGGATCGTTTTAATGTAGATTACCTGCCTGTTGTTGACAGAAACAATAAGAAGAAAGTTGTAGGTGTGTTAACATATAAAGACATATTTGCAGCTTACAGAAAGCGAAGGCATAAGAGAGTATATACAAACAAAACATTTCATTAAAAAGGCAAGGCTATAAACTAATCGTTAGAGGAAAACAATTAGTGAGATACTAAAGAAAATATTCTGTAATTGTTTGTAATTTATTTTCTGCTTTATAAAAACTTACCAGCTTTTCTATCACCTCTTCTACTACGGCATCAGGGCAACTTGCGCCGCTGGTTATTAAAATTCTTACAGGTTGTTTAGCAGGCAAATAATCTGAAGTTATTTTTTCTTCTTTGGTTCGCCAGTTACAATGTAAAATATCTTTATCTGAAATTATTTTATCAGCAAAATTTATAAAATAAGTAGGTAATTTTTCTTCGCATAACTCTACGAGATGAGAAGTATTACTACTGTTATAACCACCCACTACAATGGCAAGATCTGCTTCTGTTTCCAGCATGCCTGTAACAGCAGTTTGATTATCGTTGGTCGCATAACACAACGTGTCCCTCGTATCTGCAAACCTTTCGCCGATAGTTGACTCATCCAAATTGTAATGCTTTATCATTACTGATTTTAAGTATTCAGCAATAGCCTGCGTATCTGATGCAAGCTGTGTAGTTTGATTTACTACACCAATGCGTTGCAGATCCTTTGTTACATCAAATCCTTGGGAATGTCTTCCTTTGAATTCAGTGTAAAATTGTTCTGGAGGTTTTCCTCCTGTAATGTATTTAGCAAATTCAATTGTTTCCTTCATATCACTCACTACAACTGTTGCTGTACGTAATGAAGCATGTGAAAATGTTGCACGGGTTTCTTCGTGTTTTGGTTTGCCATGTACTATAATGCTGTAACCCTTTTGTGCAATTTGTTCACTTCGGTTCCAAACCTTTTCAACAAATGGGCAAGTGGTATTATACTTCTCTATTTGAATGCCTTTTTCCTTTAATAAATTTTCAATTTCCAAAGTAGTCCCAAATGCAGGAATAATTACTATATCGTTATTTGTAAGTTCATCAAACGGCACAATTTGTTTGCCGTAAGTATCCTGCAAAAATTGAACGCCCCGATTAGTAAGGTCAGCATTTACCTGAGGGTTATGGATCATCTCGCTCAATAAAAAAATTCTTTTCTCTTTGTTTTCTTCAATTGTTTTGAATGCAATTTCAATTGCATTTTCTACACCATAGCAAAAGCCAAAGTGACGTGCAAGAAAAATTTGCACAGCACCAAAATCGAGTAATGTTGGAGAGAAATCTTTTTTTAGTTTATCCTGCTGTCTGCGTTTATTCTTTACTGCACTTATTAGCGAACTGCGATAAATATTTGGAACATTGAATTGCTTCATAATTATAATAACGGCCGCAAAGGTACAAAGTTCATAGCACTGCTGTTTTCAAAAGGATGTTAATGAAAAGTCTACAAAGTTGGGAAGTCTGAAAGTCAATAAAGACCGAAAGGCTGAAGGATATAAAAAAGATGCAATGCGGTTTCACTTTAAAAGTTTAATTCAACAGTTTTTTTAATTCTAAATCATCTTTGGCTAAGAAGTGTAAATATTGAATTGGCTCATTATTCAATGCGCTGACATCTGCCCCGGCTTTTAATAGCAATTTGATACAAGACACTTGATGATATGTGTTAAATTTATCATCTGTCATTAATGGTTGAATTGCCCAGCCAAGCGGGGGTGGCATTATAAGATGTGTCACGTTGATCAATTGCTGCTTTTTCCTGAATTAGTCTTTCTACCAATTTATCTCTTCCACAAAAAGCTGCCCAATGTAAAGCTGTAGCACCGTCGCGGTCTGCATAATGAATATTTGCACCATTCTCTATATAAAAAATACCTAATTGCTCGGCATGAAGACTGGCGGCAGCCATAAGAGGTGTATCTTTGTTCTCTTTTATTTTATCTCCATCAATATTGGCTCCAAATTCTAAAAGTATTTTTGCAATTTCAATAGCTTCCTCATCTGTATTTTTTTTTGCAAAAACAGCATCACAAATCCGATGCAGAGGATGAGCCTTCGATGCACACTTACTATCGTAGGGTATAGTGATGCCTTCATTTGCCAGGTTTGGATTATTTGAAAGCAACCGCCTGATCACTTCATAGTCCTTATTCTCAATAAGTGTTTTCATTTTATGTTTCATTAAATTTCTTTAAAGTATAAATAAAAGCATGTTACAACGGTACGACTTTGTGCAGGTAAGATATTTGTAATCCATCTGCCTAAAACTTATGTTGAAAATTGTTGCAAAGCTCAAGATAAAAATTTTTGCCCGATAGAAAACGTAGAGCGAAAAACTGAAGTTGAAGAGCAAACAGAAGTTGATGCAGCGTAATGTCAGCCCACATTTTTTGGTAAAGGCATATTATTTCTCATACAACTAAACAAATCCAATTCTAGAAGGAACTTGGTTCATTTCAATACTACTTATAATTGCGTTCATAATTTTATCAATAGAAGTTTAATCAAAAAGATATAAAATAGGTTTAGGTAATTTATTTACTTTTTATTACCGATCGGCTGATTTTCTTTTTCCAATCCTTTATGTTTAACCAAAGACTGAGTACTAAACTTGTAAAAAATACGAGGACTGTAATCGTGTCTACTAATTGAGGTTGAAAATTTATGTGTCTTCTTATATTCCAATGCCAGTCTGTGCAAAAGCAATATCCCCAGCCATACCAGATGCCTAATACAAACCATGAGAAAGCAGTTAAGAGAAGTGTAATGAGATTCCATTTTCTTGTTTTGCGAAATATCCATCCAAGTGTATTAAAGACGACAAGACTTGTATGAAAACAAAAGAAAAAATAATTAAGGAATCTATACCACCACATGAGTTGCAGTTTGTAGCTGAAGTAAAGCTATGAGCTTCGAGCTATGAGTGACGAGTAACGGGCTCGCAGCTCGCCGCTAATAGCTCATAGCTAAATAAACCTATTTCTTCCATTCAAAATAAAATGCACTGCCCTCTCCTTCTTTTGTTTCTACGTGTATAGTGCCACCTTGTTCTTCTACAGTCATTTTTATTATGAAAGAGCCAACACCGGTACTGGTTTCATGTGCAGGCTTAACACCAGTTGTTTGAAAGAGTTTAAAAAGTTTGTCACGGGCTTCTTCTGAAATGCCAGTACCATTATCTTTTACAAAGAACTCATAGAATTCCTCTTTTTCATTAACGCCCACTTCAATAATACCTTCAGGTTTATCACTAAACTTTATTGCATTACTCAGAAGATTCTGAAACACTTGTTGCAATTTTATCTTTTGAGTTTTTATAACCGGAAGATCGGGTGAAATATTTATTTTAATATTTTGAGGAGGAAATAAAAGATATGCAATTTGCTGCACAAGCTCATAAACGTCTACTTTTTCAAAAGATTGTTGTGAAATTGTTTTTCTTGAATAGTCGAGAATAGAATTTATCATTTCTGATAAGTGATGCGATGATTGTGAGAGCATCTCAATTCTTGATTGCAAATATGAATCGCTGTTAACGGAAGAATTTCTTTCAAGTAAAGAAAGTATCATTATAATTGAAGAAAGAGGTGATTTAAGATCATGCGAAACAACATACACAAAACGTTCCAATTGTTTGTTGATCACTTCAAGATCGTTAAATGCTTTTTTTAGATTTTGCTGATAAAAATACAGGCGTTCAAAGACATTAACTTTCGCCTGGGTAAGACCTACATTAAGTGGTTTATGCAAATAATCTACTGCGCCATGTTCAAATCCTTTTAAAACATATTGCTCTTCCTTATTGGTTGCTGTTACAAAAATTACAGAAATATCTTTTGTGTTTGGATTTCCCTTTAACAGTTTGGCTACTTCAAAACCATCCATACCGGGCATATGGACATCGAGCATAATCAATCCGACGTTTTCATTTTTTACTACTTGTCTTAATGCTTCATTACCGGATGTGGCTCGTAGAAATATACGGTTATCGGTTGCAAGGATTTCTTCAAGCGATACGATATTTTCTTTCCGATCGTCGGTAATTAAAATAGTAAACTTATCCTGCTGTTTTTCTGCCATGTTTAAAACAATTTGAGCATTTTGATCATATTATTTAGTCAAAAAACTCAGGTGAATTTTTTCAAGTTTTAACTTAATCACCTTCGCTTGAAAATTTTCAGGGCAGGATAAACACTATCAAACTTACTGTTTAAATCTGTAAACAGCAAGGATTCTTTAATGCCAAGGGCAAGGTAACCCAATGGCGAAAGGCTATTGTACAACAATTTAAGCACTTTGTTTTGCAATAGCGGATTAAAATAAATGAGCACGTTTCTGCAGAGGATCAATTGAAATTCATTAAACACATTATCGGTAGCAAGATTATGATGTGAGAAGACAATGTTTTTTCTTAGCGCCTTATCAATCATTACATAATCATACCGGGCAGTGTAGTATGAGGAGAAATCATTTTTGCCACCCGCTTCGTGGTAGTTTTTGATGTACTCTTTCATATTCTTAAGAGGAATAATGCCTTTGCCGGCCCTTTCAAGATTAATGGAGTTAACATCAGTTGCATAGATCTGGCAACGGTTTAATAATCGTTCTTCATGCAATAATATTGAGAGTGAAAATACTTCCTCACCGGTGGCGCATCCTGCATGCCATATTTTGATAATGGGATAAGTAGCAAGTTCAGGAAGAATTTTTTCACGTATTGTTTTATAAAAAGGAGGATCACGAAACATATCTGTAGTGTTTACTGTGACCATTTCTAAAAACTGGATAAAGGAACCTTTATGATTTGTAAGATTGAATTTAAGATCATACGTATCATTGATGCGCATAACGTCCATAAAATGCAGTATCCTTCTTTTTAAAGATGTGTATGAGTATTGTAAAAAATCATAACCATACTGGTGCAATAATAATTGCAGTATATCAAGTAATTCTTCATCGGTTATAGTTTTTTGCTTACTCATTTTTTTTGAGTCAGCCAAACACGCATTAATGATAACAGTTTATTTATATCAACGGGTTTACTAATGTAATCAGAAGCACCTGCTTTAATACATTTTTCCCTATCGCCCTGCATTGCTTTAGCAGTAAGCGCTATAATAGGTAAATCAACAAGGCCTAATTCATGACGTATCGCTTCCATTGTTTTGTAGCCATCCATTTCGGGCATCATAATATCCATTAATACAATATCTGTTTCACGATGTTTTTTTAATTCTTCAATAGCATCTTTCCCATTTACTGCTGCCGTTACTTTCATTTTATGCTCTTCAAGAATACTGCTTAATACGAAGACATTCCGCATATCATCATCAACAAGCAATATTTTTTTATTGTGAAATATTTCGTCATCTGTAATAGCGGGTCTGTATTCCTTTTCCTTATTCACCTCTTGTATTTTATATAGGAATAATTCTAATTCATCCATCAGCCTGTTTTTTGACATTTCTGCATCCCGTATCACCACATCAGATAACTTCATTAATTCCAATTCATCGGTTTGTGAAATGTCCGCATCAATATAAACGATAACAGGAGTATTATATTCACTTGAATTTTCTTTTAGTTGGTTAAGGTTAATTTTTGCTTTCTCCAGATCTTTACCCGTATCTGCAATAATACCGTCAAAATTATTTCGCATTAATTGTTGCACTCCTTCTTCAACATTGGTTACATAAGTACATTCAATGTCGAAATGTCTTTTCTTTATCAGCTCAGACAATGAGTCTTTATTAAGATGATCACCAGACAATATCAATAATTTTTTAAACCTTGTATTTTCAATAAGTGATGTGAAAGCATGCTCAAGTTCTGCATTGTCAACCGGCTTTTTTAAATAAGTAACAACATTTCTCGGAGCAGAGCCAATAGAATCTGTTCCTGTAATTACATGTACCGGAATATTCTTTAATTTCTCATCATCCTTTAGCAGTTTAAGTATGGTCCATCCATCTATTACAGGTAATCTTATGTCAAGAATTATGGCATCAGGATTATATTTCCTTGCATATAACAAGCCCTCATCACCCTGCAAAGCAACTATTGCCTTATAATGATGTTCTCTTGCAAAATCGCAGACCAATGATGCAAATTGTACATCATCTTCAATAATCAAAACCACTTTATCACCGTGATTAATATTATCCCTGTCATCCTTAATTTTAACGGGAGGGGCAATTGATTTATTAACCGAAATAATTTTATTTTCTTTTACGGTTTCAAAGTCTGTTGCTAAATTTATTTTTGTTTCTGTAGGAAGATATATGGTGAAAGTACTTCCTTCTCCTTCCTTGCTTTGTAACTGCATTGTGCCGCCTAACTTTCTGATTAATTCTTTACAAATTGAAAGACCTAAACCAGTGCCGCCATATTTTCTGCTGGTTGAACCATCAACTTGCTGAAAAGCGTCAAAGATCAATTCCTGCTTTTCAAGGGGAATGCCTATTCCGTTATCCATAACTGTTATAGATAGCGCCTTATTTGTATCCTTTAATTTTAGAGTTTTTAATTTGTTAGCATTAGTAAGAGAAAAAATCATTTTTACTTCCCCGCCTTGTGGGGTAAACTTGAAAGCATTTGATAATAAATTTTTCAGGATTTGCTCAACCCTCTGCTTATCCGTTTGAATAAATTCTGGTACTGATGATTGAATCTCTGTTATAAAATTTATTTCTTTTTCTTTTGCGACTTCGGTAAATAATTCTTTAACATCCTGTTCAATGCTTTCTGTTTTTACATCTTCAATATGCAGTTCAATTTTTCCGGCTTCAATTTTAGAAAGATCAAGCATATCATTTATAAGATCAAGCAGGTCTGATCCTGACTTATGAATGATCCTTGCATACTCAGTTTGCTTCTCTGTTAAATTATTATTTTTGTTTTCACTCAACTGCTGGCTTAATATTAAAATACTGTTTAAAGGTGTGCGCAATTCGTGCGACATATTGGCAAGAAATTCTGTTTTATATTGAGATGCATCTTCCAGTTCCTTTGCTTTTAGCACTAATGTTTGTCTTGCTAATTCAATCGCTTCATTTCTTTCTACTAATTCATCATTTATTTTTCTAAGTTCTTCTTCCTGAACTTTTAATTCTTCTTCTGACTTTTGTAATGTTTCTGCTTGCTGAGATAATTCTTCATTTGTTTTATATAGTGCTTCCTGCTGATTCATGAGTTCATCTTTTTGCTGACCTACCTGTTCCAATAAATTCTTTATTTTTCTTTGTGATTGAGCTGATTGTAATGCGATAGCAATATTATTGGCAGCAACCTGAAGAAAATTTATTTGCTCTTGAGTAAAAGTTTTAAAAGTTCCCAATTCAATTAAGCCTATTATATCTTCATTCTGAATTAAAGGAACATATACTATCTCACCTGGTTTTGCTTTGCCAAGAGCGGATTCTAATGACCAGTAGTTTTCCGGTACATCTTTAATAACTGTGATAGTTTTACTATCCAGGGCAGTTGCAGCGAGTGTATGTTTTGCAGAAAATGTTTTATTTATATTACTATTGGTAGCAACAGAAGCCACAAGTTGCAGACCGGGAATGCCATCAATAAATGTATAAAATGCACCGGCGGGTAATTGAAGATATTGTTTCAAACTTTTTAATATTGATTCACATAATTCTGAAACGGTGTTATCACCTTGCGCAACAGTAATAACCTGCGCTAAACCGGTTAATAACCAGTTTTTTTGATTTGTTTCCGCATTCAGCGCTTCCAATTCTTTAAGATTGGTATTAATTTCTTTTTCAGCTTCTCTTCTTTTTATGAGCTCCTTAATCGTCAAATAGAATAATATAAAAACAATTAATAGTGTCAATATAAGATACACCATTAAAAAATTAGTGGCAGTTTTTAATAATGATTGATTACTTTCATTGCGTTCAACAAGCAATTTATTTTCCTCAGCAGTCATTAATGAAATCTGGCGACGTATTTTATTTAATTTAGATTCTTCAATATCTGTTACATTAGCCAATTTTTCATTAGTAAATGTTTTGATAGGTCTGGTAGTGCCCTTCAGATATTCTAAAAAATCCATTATGTAACTTCTTAAAACATTTGCTCTTTTAAATTGAATAGAGTTGTCACTCACCAACCTTTGCAGATCCGACAATTGTGTAGATAGTTTTACTAAACTATCTGAATATGTCGTCAGGAAACTTGAATCACCTGTAATTCGAAAAGACCTGTGAGCAGAACGCAATTGGCCAACGGTGATAGGAATTTGCTGAATGCTATTGATAACTTCATAGCTATGTTTAACTGACGCTTGTTCAACTGCCTGCGCAGTGAACGTTTTATAAGAAGTAATGCCGGTCAGTATAACAAAAAGTATTGCAAATGCAAACCCAATGTACAGCCTTTTGGTAATATTTAATTTCATAAATAAACATTATTATAAGATGTCATCAACGACATTCCCTGCATAAAAAAATGTTGTGCGTTGTTTAGAAGTAACGGATTCTTTCTAAGCCAACAGACACAACAATAAAACGAATTTCGAGAAAGTTTTCGAGTTTATCAAAACCGAATATTGTTTTATTCTTCTGAAATTGTAAACGTAAGGGAAATGTATGGCAGATTGGTTTTGTATTTTATAGCCATCAGCGAAAATTTTAATTCATAGTAAATATTTTCAAGGTTTAAGATAAGTGATTGCCAAAGGCAACAGAATATTTTCTGCGGACTGAAAGTTTCGCAGATTTCGCAGTGCGCTCTTATTTTGTAGATTAATAAACATTTTACCATTACAATTTCTATTTGTATTTTCATTATTGTTGCTCATTGTTTGGAACGTGCAAGTGAGTGACACAAGGGACGATGCCATAAAATGCAAAAGCTCACTACATAAAAAAATAAAAACCCTATGCTCGTAAAAACTTTTGGAAGTGCCGTATATGGAGTAGAAGCTATCACTATTACCGTTGAAGTGAATGTATGCAACGGGCAAAATTATTTTATCGTGGGCTTACCAGATAGCGCTGTAAAAGAAAGCCTTCAACGTATTGAAAGCGCAATTAAAACAAACAATTATTACATGCCGCGCACTAAGCTGGTAGTGAATCTTGCACCCGCTGACATTAAGAAAAGCGGCTCTGCATTTGACCTTGGTATCGCTATTGGTGTGCTTGGTGCGAGTGAACAAATTGAAGAGCCCGAACGTTTGAACGATTATGTAATAATGGGTGAACTGAGTTTGGATGGAAGCATTCAATCTATTAAAGGCGCGCTGCCAATTGCAATCCAGGCACGCAAAGAAGGTTATAAAGGACTGATAGTTCCAAAAGTAAATGCACGTGAGGCAGGAATGGTAAATAATCTCTTGGTGTATGGTGTTGAACATTTGAATGAAGTAGTTGAATTTTTTAAAAATGAAAAATCGTTGGAACCTGTTACAGTGAATACACGTGAAGAATTTTTTCATTCGCAATATGAATTTGAAGTTGACTTCAACGATGTAAAAGGACAGGAAAATATTAAACGCGCATTGGAGATTGCTGCTGCCGGTGGTCATAATGCAATATTGATTGGTCCGCCCGGGGCAGGTAAAACAATGCTTGCAAAAAGATTGCCGACAATATTGCCACCATTAAGTTTGCATGAAGCATTGGAAACAACAAAGATTCATAGTGTTGCAGGTAAATTGCCGGAGAATAGTTCATTGGTAAGTAAACGTCCTTTTCGTTCACCACATCACACGATAAGTGATGTTGCATTGGTTGGTGGTGGTGGTATACCACAGCCGGGTGAAATTTCCCTGGCGCATAACGGTGTTTTGTTCTTGGATGAATTACCTGAATTTAAGAGAACAGTTTTGGAAGTGATGCGTCAGCCAATGGAAGAAAGAAGAGTAACTATTTCGCGTGCAAAAATTGCAATAGATTTTCCTGCAAATTTTATGTTGATTGCTTCTATGAATCCCTGTCCATGTGGTTTTTATAATCATCCGGAAAAAGAATGTACTTGCCCGCCCGGCGCCGTGCAGAAATATCTGAATAAAATATCAGGGCCGTTGCTCGACAGAATTGATCTGCATGTAGAAGTTACTCCGGTTGCATTTAGTGAATTGAGTAATACAAACAGCAAAGGAGAATCATCCTTTGCAATTCGTGAACGCGTTATTAAAGCAAGAGAGATACAAACTGAGCGATATAAAGATAGCCCGGGCATGTATGCCAATGCGCAAATGAGCAGTAAACAATTAAGAACAATATGTGTAATCAACACTGCCGGTGAAGCTTTATTAAAACGTGCAATGGAACGATTGAATTTAAGTGCACGTGCTTATGACCGCATATTAAAAGTAAGCCGCACAATTGCTGATCTCTCAGGAAGTGCAGATATAAAAGCAGAACATCTTGCGGAAGCAATTCAATACAGAAGTTTAGACAGACAAGGATGGGCAGGATAAAATAAATTTTTGATTTACGATTGCAGATTTTAGATTTGGCGATGCCATTGAGTTAAAATTTGCAATTTTTTTATGAGCCAGGCTTAAGTTTTTTATGTCATCACTTCTTGCGTCGCACACTTTTACTTTTCTTTTCTATGGCGACAAATTTTTACTTTCATACTAAATATTCGCCTTATGAAAATTATATCACTACTATTGCCTTTAACTATTCTTGCAACTTTACATTCAAATCCGCAGGCACAATCTCCTTTCGATACAACCATGTATGGCCGCAATCCCAACGCAGCACATTATTTGACAACCCGTGGTTTTAAAATGTACTATGAAATCTATGGTAAGGGTGAACCATTGCTTATTATTCATGGCAATGGCGGCTCTATTAATAATTTTCTGTACCAGATTCCATATTTTTCAAAACAATATAAAGTGATCATTGCTGATAGCCGCTCACAGGGTAAGTCTGTTGATAACGATGATTCTCTTAGTTATGAGATGATGGCTGATGACCTGAATGCTCTGCTTGATTCACTTAACGTTGACTCGTGCTATGTTATTGGCTGGAGCGATGGCGGCATTAATGGTTTGCTGCTTGCGATACATCATCCCGATAAAGTAAAAAAGCTTGCTGTAACCGGAGCCAATCTTTGGCCTGATACAACTGCTGTGAATTCCTTTGCATATAATTGGGCAATGAACTATAATAAAACACTCAGCAAAAAAGAAGAAACAACGAAAGTAAAAAATGAAAAAAAATTATTCCATCTCTTGTCCTTTGAACCACATATTACTTTACAACAATTGCATACAATTAAATGTCCAACACTCGTTATTGGCGGCGATCATGATATAATATTACCGCAGCATACCATGCTGATCGCACAAAATATTTCAAAGTCATATTTATGGATTTTGCCAAACTCAGGCCACTCAACACCTATTTATTACAAGGATCAATTTAATCAGGTAGTTGATGATTTCTTTAAAAAATCTTACCGGAAAATTGAGGGATTTGGCATATTTGAATAAAAGGGCAAACTTATTTCAATTGATCGTTCACTACTCAACCACTCACTACTACTCACCCGTTATACTCTTTTTTTGAACTTTTTTATGCAGTGCTGCTGTTTCTGTCAATGCGGCGGAGCCATACCACGGATGTAACTCCATTTCCAATTCTCCTGCTTTCACAGCGGGATCAGTTGCTGTTAACACTCTTGCTTCTTCAACTGATTCAACGTTGAAAATAAAGATGCCTGCAATTTTTTGATCGTCAAGAAATGGTCCAGCAACAATTAATTTGCCTTCATCAGCAAGCCGCTGAATATTTTTCAAATGTGCCATTTGTAATTGCATTCTTTGTGCCGAATCTTTTATTTCTGTTGGTCCCTTTTTTAAAAAAGCCATTACATACTTCTTCATACCATAATCATCAGCGCCAAGTTTTTTTGCCAGTACTGAATCATAAGCGCTGTTGTTTTGTGCAAGACAATTGATGCAAAATGAAATTGCTATGACGCATATTGATGTAAACTTGTTCATGTTAATTCACTTATTTAAATATAGAAAAGGAAACAGAATAAATGCGTAAAATATTTATGGCAGTTAAGCTTCTTATCCTGTATAAATATTATTTAAAAAATCTGATGATACCCAAATAATCCTCTCAACTCACTTATTTTAATTGCTCTAATACATTTTGAATATCACGCATTCCCCAGTGTTCAACATATTTGCCATTGCACAAACGAATAAAATCCATCACTTGTATAATCACCTTTTTACCTGTTGCTGGAATGCCCATAAACTCGCCAAGATGCGTTCCATGAAAGGCATTGTGTGTGGCAACCATATCTCCTTCCGCAACCTGTTCATATACTTCCACAACCAGATCAGGGAAGGCTTTTCGAAACATGTTGATTATCTGAATCATTCCATCAGCACTTTTTGAAACGCCTGCAGGAGCCGTGTGATTAATAACATTTGCATCAACGAGTTCATAGAATACATTTATATCTCCTCCCTCAATAAATTCTTTATTAAATCTTGTTACTATCGCTTTGTTTGCTTCCAGTTGATTATTCATATTATTCTCCTTTAACTTTTCTCAATAGATTCCGAAACAAGTTTGGAATGACGAAATTTATCCAATAAAGTTCTAAAGGTACAAGAGTGCGACGCAACTAAAGCCCAATCTGTGTTTCAGGCCTCTGGCCCATAAAATAAAAACAAAAAAATCATTAACAAATCTTAATTAATAACCTGCTGCCATACCATCTTTTCTTGGATCGGATGCGCCATAATAAACTTTATTTACAGGATCATAACGGATACATTGATAACCTCCATAACTGCCGGGTTCCTGAAACCCTACTTTATGGCCCCATTGCATTAATGCGCGAATCGTTTCAAAAGAAAAACCTGATTCCAGATTAATAACACCAACGCCATTACTCTTTACTCCTGTAGGCTCAGAGGAGCCCTGGTGATCTATGCGTGGCGCATCACCGGCTTCCTGTTCGTTCATACCAAAATCAATCATGTTCATCAGCACCTGCACCTGCCCCAATGGCTGAAAGCCTCCGCCCATAACGCCAAAGCTCATATAAGGTTTATCATCTTTTGTAACAAATGCAGGAATGATTGTATGAAATGGTCTCTTGTGTGGCGCATAAGTATTATTCTTTCCCTCTTCAAGCGTAAAAAGTCTTCCGCGATTTTGCAATACAAATCCCAAACCATCGGGCAACATGCCCGAGCCGAAAGCAGAAAAATTACTTTGTATCAATGAAATTATATTGCCTGCAGAATCCGCAACGGTCAAATAAACTGTTTCTCCATTTTTTAACAGTGTATCACCTGCTGTAAAATTATCGGATGCCTGATCCATTTTTATCAGCTTGCGCCTTTGTGCTGCATATTCTTTTGAAATCAATTTATCTACAGGCACTTTTGCGAAATCCATATCTGCATAATATTTTGCGCGGTCTTCATAGGCCAGTTTTTTTGCCTCAACAAAAAGATGAATATGCTCAGCGCTTCCAAATTGAATTTTGCTGAAATCAAATCCTTCAAGAATATTCAGCATTTGAAGTACTGCAATGCCTTGCCCGTTCGGAGGCAGTTCCCATACACGATAGCTGCGATAAGTTGTGGAGACAGGTTCAACCCATGTTGATACATGATCCGCCAAATCTTTATAAGAAATAAAGCCATCATTTTTTTTCATAAAAGCATCAATTGCTTTTGCAATATCTCCTTTATAAAAAACATCTCTCCCGCCATCGGCGATTTTCTCTAATGAATTTGCCAATTGCGGATTCTTAAATATTTCGCCGCGTTGTGGCATTTTTCCATTGGGAAAATATGTATCAGCAATGTTTGGATATTTGATATAATCCTTTTTGAGATCGTTCCAATAAAACGCAGCTTCATCTGCAAGAGGAAATCCGTTGCGGGCATAGTTGATAGCAGGTGAAAGAATTTCTTTTATGGAAAGATTACCAAACTTTTTATGCAGCTCAAACCACCCATCCACACAACCGGGAACAGAAACAGACAGAGGGCCATTGGCTGGTATTGATGCAAGATTTCTTTTTTTAAATTCATCAGGCGTGAGCGAATAAGGTGAGCGGCCTGATGCATTTAAACCATAGAGCTTATTTGTTTTTGCATCATACACTATTGCAAAAAGATCGCCACCAATTCCGCACATCTCAGGTTCAACAACGCCAAGCACTGCATTTGCTGCAATGGCCGCATCTACTGCTGTTCCACCTCTTTTTAAAATATCAATTGCTGCCTGCGTTGCCAATGGATGACTTGTGCAGGCCATGCCATGTTGCGCAATTACTTCAGAGCGTGTGGCGAATGTTTTTCCGGTAAGCCTGTCCTGGCAAAATATTTTTACGGATGCAAAAAATAAACAAGAGAAAAAAAAGATGAGTGATGTTATTCTTTGTTTCATAGTACAATATTCGTGGTTAAATAATTAAAAGGAAATTTACATCATTTAACTAAACGCTATTCACCAAACAGTGAAGTGAAATTATTCTGCATGAAAATTCTTCGAAACATTTTTTCATTTCAATTATCGGCTGATTTTTTGCAGGTATCAATAATAAACAGATTACTCCTGTTACTTCAAATCAAAACTATCGCCTGCCGTAAAAATACTTATTTGCAGATCATTGAATTTTATTAATCCGTTTGCAGTAATGTTTAAGTGGTCAGGATTTTTTATCAGCACAACCTGCCCTTCTCCTGCAACAGTTATCTTCCTCCGGTGAACGACGATGGCAGTAGCTTCGTCAATACCAATGCATGTAAAAGAAGGATGTTGTGCAAGAGCAGAAACAAGACGATTATAACGGCTTCGCACAATAAAATGCTGATCGATGATAACAGAATCAAGTAATCCAAGCCCTTCTTCAAACTCAATATTATTTATCCGCAACTTGTCAAATGTTTCATGATAGACCGTATCACTTGTTAACTGATTGCCGGTGATCATGTACCTGCTTATTACCGCTGCGCCTGCACTGGTTCCTGCGATAGTTGCGCCTGCATTGTATGCTTTGTGAATGGCATCGTACACAGGAGTATGCATCACCGCTTTCATAAAACGGCTTTGATCACCGCCTGTAATAAATATAAGTTTTGCGTGTTGCAAAGAATCAAGCCATTTCCTGTTGTTGATGTTGCTCTGCGTAAAATTGAGATAAGCAATTGTGTTACTGCATACCGTTTGCAGGTCTTTCTTTATATAATAAAATGATGAATCAGGTTCAGCGCTTGCCATAGGTAAGATAGCAATATAATCTTTGCTGGCTAATTGAGCTATAGCAATCATTTGCTTCATTAGTTCCGGACTTCGGTTTCCTCCACCAATGATAAATAAATTTCCTGCAGGTGCTGTGCTTGTTTCCTGTGCAAATGATGAAAAGAAAAAAATACAATAAAAGAAAAAGATGAGTGAGCATTTTATATTCCTGCAAATATCTGCAGCGTAGGTTAGTTGTTCTCTGTTGTTGCTGAATGAGGTGCTGTTTTTCATTTATCATTATAAGGATAAATGAAGTTAATATGTTAAGATGAATTGCAAATCGCAAGTTTTTTTTGTACCGAGCTCATAACCACATATTGATCATTCGTTGCGTCGCACTCTTGTATAATTTAATGTGTGGCGGCAAATAAGTACCCGCTATATTATGAAGGGACTTCAATTGCAGTTTTTCAACATACTCGTAAATCATTAATTTCTATAAAACCAATCTTGTCAGCAGTATTTTAATATCATCGTTATCATAGTTCACGAATTTATCAACCACCTTTCTCTTCCTGTAAATGAAAATGGTGTTTTTAATTTCAGGATTATTATTGAGCTTATATTCTTTCACTCCCTCAGATTCTGCAAGTGTTGGAATAAATGCGACGCCGCAACGCTGAATCTGATGTCGCATAGCTTCGTCTGTTAATCTTTGTTCAACAACATTAAGATTTGCTTTTTCCGTGTTTGCATAAATAGCAAACACTCTTAGTTTATCAAACCCATTTTCAACAATTTTATTATCCAGATTTTTAAGCAACGTCCACATTTGTGTAAGATCCCTGTTATTCCAAAACATAAGCACGCCCTGACCATAACCGTAACTGCACATAGGACATTTTCTCTTTCCTTTGTCAGGACCAGAAACAAACTGAGGATCAAATGCAGGACAATATTCTCCTACCGATAAACCTGATTTATATTTTGTATTATCCCTTGTTGGGTAGTTTGGTATATGCAATCCTAAAACAATATTTCTTTCTGCTACCTGCATGCCATTTTTATTTTCAATCATTACTATTCCGTTACCACCGCGGTTTTCCTGTTTCTTTCTCATCTCACCTGTGAGCAAAGGATCATCATCAAAAACAACTTCATCAATAAAGTATTCATTCATGCCCGGCTCTTTTACTGTTATGTGGATATGCGCAGGAATACCTCTGTTGGGATAAGGTGCTGGTCTGATCGTATAAAGAGCATAATGACCTTTACTATCAGTTTTGATCCACCCACGAATATGTCCATCCCTTTTTGATCTTGCATCCTGGTTGGGTGAGGGTGAGTAATACCCGTTATTATCGGTATGATGATAATAAAGAATAATATTTTGTGCGGGCGTTTTGCCATCAAGCTTATACACTGTTCCATGTACCAGTAATTTTTGCCCCGGTTCATTCCATGCAACACTTGTGTCAACAGATGGAATATTGTCAGGCATGCCTGCATACATTATTTCACATCCATCGCAGCCACCACCAACAATACCGCTTGAATGAGTTGGTTGAATAGTATCCAGTAACGCTGCAAGTTGTTGCTTGTTGTTTGGCTGGTTGCTGCAGGAAATAAGTAATAGCATCAATGCAACTGAGTTAAAGAAAATCGTTTTCATGCTGATAATTTTTATTGAAATTACTATTGCCCAATCCGGATACTTAAGTATTTACAGAAGATGTATTGTTTTGCTGACAATATGCGTTTTGTCAGCCATTTTATACACAACATGTAAATGTGTAGCAATAGCAAATAGTGTAATTACATTTGTTGTATGAATGCTGCCAGTAAAATATTTTGGAAGTATAAGCTTGATCATATTCTCTTCTGGACAATTACTATCATATTTCATGTTTATAACCGCAGTTACCTTATTTCAAAAGCGGGATGGGATCAATTCATACTGGAAATATTGATAAGAAACGGATTGCTGGCTATAATTATTTATATAAATATTCTAATATTAATGCCAAGATTTTTTCAAACAAAAAAATATGGCAGTTTTCTTTCACTGATACTTTTGCTTTTAATTTTTTACACAGTCATCAAAAATCTCCATGATGCATATTTGAATGCAATCTCCATGATGCATATTTGAATGCAAGGATTACTTTTTCCACAGCGCCCGATTTTTTTAAATACACCTATTATAGCAAATACAGCTATTATAATTTTTCGATAGCAGTATTTTATGTTGGTTTTACAATGGCACTTGAGCTAAGTAAAGATTGGTTTATTCAGCGTGAGCATTTACAAAAAATAAAGATTGAAAATTTAAATACTGAGATTAATTATCTGAAAGCACAGATAAATCCTCATTTCCTGTTTAATTCATTAAACACTTTGTATGTGCAGATAGATCAAAAGAATAGTGAGGCAAGAAAAACTCTGGAAAAAATTTCTGAAATGTTGCGTTACCAGTTATATGAATGTAATAATGATACTATAAGTATGGAAAAGGAGCTTGAATATATTAGCAGCTATATAGACTTGCAAAAACTTAGAAAGGAAAAAAATGTTGATATAACTTATCATTATGATGAAGGAATAAAGGTATTCAGGGTGGCTCCTTTACTGTTTATTCCTTTTATTGAAAACGCGTTTAAACATTTAAGTAATTTTACTGACAAAACAAATATTGTGCATGTAGAAATGAGAAAACAGAATTGGGAGCTGAAATGTACTGTCTTTAATACGTGTTGTTCATCTTCAAAAAATAATCAAAATGGAATCGGTTTAAAAAATGTAAAAAGAAGGCTGGAATTACTTTATCCGGATAGGCATGAGTTATCTATAGCCCAGGATCATTCTTCATACAAAGTAACTTTAACGCTTGAATTACAATGAAGCTTAATTGTTTTATAGTAGATGATGAACCGCTGGCACGTAAATGCATAAGAGATTATGTGCAACAAACCAATTATTTGGTTTATGCCGGCGAAGCGGGAAGTGCAGAGGATGCTGCAAAATTGTTACAGGAAATAAAAGCAGATATTATTTTTACAGATATTCAAATGCCGGGCATTAGTGGAATTGATTTTGTTCGTGCAGCAGGCAATGAATCTTTGTTTGCTTTTATAACTGCCTACCCGGAATATGCTTTAGAAGGTTATGAACTAAATATTATTGATTACCTTCTGAAGCCTGTTTCTTATGACAGGTTTTTAAAAACAGCAAATAAAGCAAAGGAATATCTTGCATTAAAATACCATGCAAAAGAAAATATAAAGGCAGATTATTTCTTTATTAAATGCGGTAGCAAATTTGAAAAGATTTCATTCGATGATCTGTTGTATGCAGAGGCATTGGAGAATTATGTAAAAATTTATACGCAGTCAAAAATGTATATAACATATCTTACGTTCAAAGGTCTTGAAGAATATTTGTCTCCTGAAAAATTTATAAGAGTACATAAATCTTATATTGTTTCTTTATCGAAGATTGAAAACCTGGATAATGAATTAATAAAGATTGGAAATTATGATATTCCGTTAAGCAGGCATTATCGCGCGGAAGTGATGAATAAAGTACT
>WNGA01009746.1_pt1 | contig 19201 bp, 16 predicted proteins | sample 5400061 | NCBI WGS metagenome assembly WNGA01 (sample SAMN13153366, study PRJNA577476) | soil metagenome | isolation source: 100 cm soil or saprolite under grassland replicate 2 | place: USA:California | collected 2016-06-15 | reverse complement strand
AGGGCCAAGTCGGATGGAGTCCGCCGACGATGTGGAACTCCGTGACCGCTTCGCTGTACCCCCGCCCCGCCTCCTCGATGCACTCCTCGATCGCGAGCTCGTAGCCTCCCGGCTCATTCACCTTCTTCGCCCAGGCGCAGAGAGCGCAGTCGACCCAGCAGAGGTTCGTCGGGTTCAGGTACCGGTTGACGTTGTAGAACGCGGCGTTGCGATGCCGCTCCTCCCGGACGTGGTTGGCGAGCCGTCCCAGCCCGACAAAGTCGCGGGTGCGGAAGAGGGCAACGCCGTCGTCGAACGAGAGGCGTTTTCCCGAGAGGATCCTTTCCGCGATCGGGGCGAGGTCCGACCCGCCGAACGCCGGCGCGAGCCGGTCGGAGGCGTCGCTCAAGGGATCGCCGGCTTGGTCACCGGCTGGTAAGGGTCCTGGGACTCCGATGCGATCTCGTCGATGAACGGCTGGAGATAGCGGTAACAATCCCAGCAGTATTTTTCCAGTGGCCGGAACTGGAAGTCTACGACACGCCCGACCGCGGGGAAATCGACGATCTCTCGGCCACAGCGGTGGCAGACGTCCTTCTGGCCACGGATGAGTCTCCAAACCGGTCCCATCGGACCGATGATCGTATCAGCGGCCGAGGTCGCGGCGCAGCCGTTCCTTCTCTCTCGCCCGCTCGTACTTCGTCCGGTCGCCGTGCCGTTTCTCTCCCTTCTTCGGGAGAGGGAGGCGAGCGAGCGAGACCTTCTTCTTCCTCTGTTTCTTCTTCACGACGCGATTGCATTCGGGGGAGCTGATTCCCGAGCCCGCGGGTTCGACCGGATCTTTGCCGTCGCAGCCCAGAGTGCGACCGCCGCCGCGAGCGCAACAGTTGCACCGATCAGAAAGGGAACGCGGGGACCGAACCGCTTCCAGAGGAGGCCGAAAACGATCGAGGCCGGGAGGGCTGCGATGCCGACCGCGGCGTAGTACATCCCGTAGGCCCGGCCCCGCAGCCCTTCCGGCACGAGGTCGGCGACGAAGGCACGTTCGGAGCCCTCGGTCAGGCCGAAGAAGAGCGCGTAAAAAGCGAAGAAACCCCACACGGCGAGCGGCCGCGCGGCGAACGCGAAACCGGCATAGGACATTGCGTAGACGAGCCATCCGAGCACGATCGCAGGCACCCGGCCCGCGCGGTCGGCGAGGGCGCCCCCCGGCACCCCCGTGGCGGCCTTGACGCCGTTGAAGAAGGCCCAGAGGAGAGGAAGCTGCCAGACCGCGACGCCGGCGTCCTGCGCGCGCAGCAGGAGAAAGGCGTCGGTCGAGTTCGCGAGCGTGAAAAACGCGAAGACGGCGATGACTCTCCAGAAATCTGCCGGAAGCGGCTGGCGCGGCCCCCGCGGTGCGTCCAGTGCTTTCGTGTGCCGCCGGGTGTCCGGAACCGCGAGCCAGAGCACGAGGATCGCCGCGAGTCCCGGCACCGCGGCCAGCAGAAAGACGCCCCGTTCGTCCACGAGCGCGAGCTTCAGGAGGAGAGCGGCGAGAAGCGGGCCGACCAGGGCGCCAGCGTTGTCCATGGCGCGCTGGAGACCGAACGCTCGGCCGCGCCTCTCCGGAGGAACGATGTCGGCGAGCAGCGCGTCGCGGGGCGACGTGCGGATTCCCTTGCCGACTCGATCCGTGAACCGGATCGCCAGCACCTGCGCCCAGGCGTGCGCGAAGGCGACGAGGGGGCGCGCGATCGCGGCGATCCCGTAGCCGAGGAGAACGAGCGGTTTGCGGCGCCGGACGTGATCCGACCAGACGCCCGAGCCGATCTTGGTCAGCGAGGCGGTCGTCTCCGCGATCCCTTCGATCAATCCCAGGGTCGCCGGACCCGCGCCGAGATTCTTCGTCAGGAAGCCGGGAAGGAGCGGATAAATCATCTCGGCCGAGACGTCCGTCAGGAGCGAGACCCAACCGAGGGCCACTACGGATCGGCGCGAAGGTTCGGCTCTCATAATTCGTTCGGCAGATAAGGCCAGATACCTGAATTTATTCGGAGAGGTGTCGGAAGCCGCCCCCATCATAATCGGGGCGTGAGATTGCTCGCGTCCGACGCGTTCATCCTGGGGACTCATCCCTTGAAGGAGAAAGACCGGATCGTCTCCTTCCTGACGCGCGAGTCGGGACGGCGGCGCGGGGTCGCCCGGCGCGCTCGCGGAGCGCGCAGCGCCTTTCTGGGAACGCTCGAGCCGATGACGGAAGCGCGGGTCGTCTTCTTCGAGCGTGACGGGCGAGAGCTGGTCTCGATCGACTCGATCGACCCGGTCCGCCCGTCATTCCCCCTCTCGAAGGATCTCGAGCGCGCGTTGCTTCTCTCCGCGTTCGCCGAGAGCCTGGAGACTTTCGTATCGGACTCGGACCCGGCCGAGCCGTTCTACCGGCTGGCGCGCCACGCGATGGACTCCCTCTTTGCCGGTGCGCCGCCGCCCGCCGTTGCGGCGTACTTCGACGTCTGGATCCTGAAGCTCTCCGGTCTTTTTCCGTCGCCCGCGGAATGCGCGGGATGCGGCCGGCCGCTCGATCCGAAGGATGCGCTCTTTTTCGACGAGAGCAGGCCCGGCTTCATCGGGCCGGAGTGCCGCCGGGGCGAAGCGGTTCGCCTGACGGCCGAGGGAATGGCGACCTTGCGGGCGTTTCTCTCGAGCCCTCTCGATCCGGAGGCGCGGCCAAAAGGGCTCCCGGAGCTCGTCTCGGTCGCCCGCCGGGCCCGCCGAAGTTTCCTCGGACACGAGCTGAAATCGCAGCGCGTGCTCGCCGAGGTCCTCGGAGATTGAAAGTCCGAGGGAAGCTGATCGTGCGACCGGGCGTATTCGCAATCGCCCGGCTTCCGCCGCGAGCGAAGATTCCCGTATGGGCGGTTCGCGGCCGGTTCCACTCGGTCACGCGGACATCGACCGAGCTCTCGATCGTCTGCCGGCAGGATCGCGTCCCGGCCGGCGTGCGTCGCGAGAAGGGATTCCGATGCCTCGAGGTCGCCGGGCCTCTTCCTTTCGATGCGGTCGGGGTCCTCGCCGGTCTCGTTTCGCCGCTCGCTCGCGCGCGCATTCCCATCCTCGCCATCTCGACGTTCGACACCGACGTTCTTTTCGTTCCGGCAGCGCGCCTCGCGGCGGCGGTCCGCGCACTCGAAGGTGCCGGGCACCGCGTCGCCGGAGCCGTAGGGTAAACTTTCGACGATGCTGACGCTCCAGAGACTGATCGCGGAACTCTGCGCGTTCTGGGAGTCGGAAGGCTGCCTGATCGAGCAGCCGTACGACGGTCCCGTCGGGGCCGGAACGATGCACCCGGCGACGTTCTTGAAGGTGCTCGGACCGGAGCCCTGGCGGTGCGCCTACGTCCAGCCCTCGCGCCGTCCGGCGGACGGCCGCTACGGCCAGAATCCGTTCCGCCTCGCCAAGCACCTTCAGCTGCAGGTCATCCTGAAGCCTTCCCCGGACGACGTCCAGGAGATGTTTCTGCGCAGCCTCGAGCGACTCGGGATCGGCGCTGCCGAGCACGACATCCGCTTCGAGGAGGACAACTGGGAGTCTCCGACGCTCGGCGCGTGGGGGGTCGGATGGCAGGTCGTGATGGACGGGATGGAGATCACGCAGTTCACCTATTTTCAGCAGGCGGGCGGAATCGATCTCTCTCCGATTTCGGCGGAGATCACCTACGGTCTCGAGCGCATCGCGATGTTCTTGAACAAGGTGGACTCGATCTACGACGTCCCGTGGAACGAGTCGATGACCTACGGCCAGGTCCGGCGGGTCGAGGAGGAGGAGCTCTCCCGATATTACTTCGAGCTCGCCGACGCCGGATTCGCGGCGCTTCTCCTCGATCGGTGGGAAGCGGAGGCGAAGAGCGCGCTCGCGGCGGGTCTCGTGATTCCGGCCTACGAGGCGACTCTCGTCTGCTCGCATCAGTTCAACGTGCTCGATGCTCGGGGCGCCGTCTCCGCGACCGACCGCGTCGGCTTGATCCGCCGCGTCCGGGATCTCGCGTGTGCCTGCGCCCGCGCTTACATCTCGACCCGCGGAGGAGTCCCGGTCTCGGCCACCGAGCCCGAGCCGGCGGCGGCCGTCTGATCCTCCGATTCCCGTGCGAGGCCAGTGTGCCTTCGCTCTCATGAAACGCGACGACTTCCTCTTCGAGATCCGGACGGAGGAGATCCCGGCAGCGACCCTGCCCGGGGCACGGCACGACCTCGCGCGGAGGATCGGCGAGGCTCTGTCCGAGGAGGGAATCGCGCCCGAGGCGATCGAGTCGTACGGAACGCCGCGGCGGCTCGTCGTCTGGGCACGCGGCGTCCCGGAGCGCCAGTCCGACCGGGAAAGCGAAGTGCTCGGGCCCCCGGAGTCGGCAGCCTTCGGAGCGGACGGGGCGCCGACCCGCGCGGCGGAAGGGTTCGCCCGGGCGCAGAAGGTGGACGTTTCCGACCTCGAGGTCGTCGATTCTCCGCGTGGTCGAACGGTCGCGGTCCGGCGCCGGATTCCCGGACGCGATGCGATCGACGTTCTCGCGAAAGTGGTTCCCCGCATCGTCGACGAGCTCACGTTTCCGAAGACCATGCGGTGGGGCGCGGGAGATCGTTCCTTCGTGCGGCCGGTCCGCGGACTCTTAGCGCTCTACGGCGGCCGGGTCGTTCCGATGGAGATCCTCGGAGCCCGCGCCGGGGATTGGACCATCGGGCACCGCGTTCTCTCCGAGGGGAAGCTGGCCGTGACCGATCCCGCCGACTACTTCCAGAAACTTCGAGGCGCTTATGTGGAGCCGGACGCCGAAGCGCGACGAGGTGCGATCCTCGACTCCGCGCGACGCCTCGCGGCGCAGGTGGGAGGACGCATCGACACGGATGCCGACCTCGCCGCCGTGCTCGCGGACCTTGTCGAATGGCCTGGTCTCGTCCGGGGCTCCTTCGATCCGCAGTTCCTCGATCTGCCCGAGGAGATCACCACGACGGCGATGCGCGTGCATCAAAAGTTCCTTCCGGTTCGAGGAGCGAGCGGCCTCCTTCCGCACTTCATCGCGGTCATGGACAACGCCGACGATCGGCGCGGATTCATCGCCAAGGGCAACGAGTGGGTCCTGAACGCCCGACTCGCGGACGCGCGGTTCTTCTTCCAGGAAGACTCCCGGGAGCGCCTCGAATCGCGGTTACCCGAGCTCGAGCGTCTGGCGTTCCAGGATCGGCTCGGAAGCTACGCCGCCAAGGTCGTCCGGCTCGAGGAACTCGCGGCGACGATTGCCGAGGCGGTCGGCCGCCGTGACATCGTCCGGGAGGTTCGCACGGCCGCCCGGCTCTCGAAAGCGGATCTCGTCACACGCATGGTTCGTGAGTTCACCGACCTCCAGGGCGTGATGGGCGGCCTCTACGCGCGGGCGGAGGGACTTCCCGAGCCCGTGTGGAAGGCGATCGCCGACCAGTACCGTCCGCAAGGCCAGAGCGACGATCCTCCGCGCGAGGCCGCGGGCGCCGTACTGTCCCTCGCCGATCGGTTCGACACGCTCGCCGGCATCTTTCGCATCGGACTCATTCCGACGGGGTCGAAAGACCCTTACGGCCTGCGGCGCGCCGCGGCCGGCGCCGTTGCGATTGCCGTATCGCGCCGATGGCGCGTCGATTGGGGCGGCGTCGCGCGTAAGGCACTCTCGCTCTATCCGACGGATCTGGCCGGACTCGCCGCGGATGAGGCGCTCGCGGAGCTGGAGAAGTTCTTCGCGGAACGGCTGCGCAACACGCTGGAGCGCGCCGGTTCCTCCTACGACGAGATTTCCGCGGTCCTGAACGTCGAGGCCTGGAACTTCGCCGACGCGGCGGAGCGCGCCGCGGCTCTGACGGGGGCGCGCCGCCGGCTCGATTTCCGTGCCCTCGTCCTGGCGTTCAAGCGCATCCGCAACATCGTCGGGACCGAGGAGCTCGAAGACCCCTCGCCCGGGCTCTATCGCGAGGTCAGGAGCTCGAAGACCCCTCGCCCGGGCTCTATCGCGAGGTCGCCGAGCGCGCGCTCGCCGCGGACTTCCTCCAGACGAAAGCCCTGCTCGAAGAGCTGGTCCCGGCGCGCCGATACCCGGAAGCTCTGGAGACGATCGCTTCGATCTCGCCGTCGCTCGACCGATTTTTCGTCGACGTCCTGGTTAACTGCCCGGAGAAGGACCTGAGAAGGAATCGCCATGCGCTGCTGTCTGCGATTCACCGGGAGTTCACCAGAGTCGCGGACTTCTCCGAGATCGTGGTAGAGAAATAGGGATGCCCTCGACCTCACGCGCCGCAGAGCGCCTTATGCCCGCGAAGCGAGTCTTTTTCTTTGGTAACGGACGTGAACGGACGTGCCGAAGGAGCCGGCCTCGGCAAAGAACGCCTGGGCGGCAAAGGCGCCGGGCTCGCGGAGATGACCGCGCTCGGAATCCCGGTTCCGCCGGGCTTCACGATCGATACGTCGGTGTGCCTGGATTTCCTGCGAACGGGGAGCCTCGAGGGATTGAGGCCGGAGGTCGAGGAGGCGCTCGCGCGACTCGAGGGCGCGACCGGGCGAAAGTTCGGTGACGCGGGCGACCCGTTGCTCGTCTCCGTGCGGTCGGGCGCGCGCTCTTCGATGCCCGGCATGATGGACACGATCCTGAATCTCGGCCTGACGTCGGCGGCCGTGAAGGGCCTTGCGGCGGCGGCCGGTGAGCGGTTCGCGCTCGACTGCCGGCGGCGCTTCCTTCAGATGTACTCCGACATCGTGCTCGGGATCCCGCGCCACGACTTCGAGGAATTCCTCACGCGCCGGAAGGAAGAGAAACGCGCCGCCTCCGATGCCAACCTGACGGCGGAGGACCTTCGATGGGTCGTCGAGCGCTACGAGGAAGTCGTCCAACGACACGGCGCATCCTTTCCCGACGATCCGCGGGAGCAACTCTGGGGCGCCATCGGCGCCGTCTTTCGCTCCTGGGACAATCCTCGCGCGAAGGAGTACCGCCGGCTCTACCGCATTCCCGAGCATTGGGGCACCGCGGTGAACGTGCAGGCGATGGTCTTCGGCAATCGTGGAGAGAGTTCGGCAACGGGAGTGGCGTTCACCCGCAACCCCGCGACCGGCGAGAAGAGATTCTACGGTGAGTTCCTCGCGAATGCCCAGGGAGAAGACGTCGTCGCCGGGATTCGCACGCCGCACCCGCTCGCCGCGGACGGCTCAGGGGCGTCTCTCGAGGAGACGATGCCCGAAGCCTACGGAGAGCTCCTCCGTGTCCGCGATCTCGTCGAGAAGAGCTTCCGCGACATGCAGGACCTCGAGTTCACGATCGAGGAAGAGAAGCTCTATCTCCTCCAGACCCGGAACGGCAAGCGCACGGGATTCGCGGCCGTCCGGATCGCGACGGACATGGTCGCCGAAGGTCTGATCAGCGAGGACGAGGCGGTGACCCGCGTCGAGCCGGAGCAGCTCGTGCAACTGCTGGCGCCGGTGTTTCCGGCGAAGGAGAAGGAGGCGGCGGTCAAGGAGGGGCGGCTCCTCGCGAAGGGGCTTCCGGCGGGTCCGGGGGCCGCATGCGGCCGGATCGCGTTCACCGCCGACCACGCGGTCGAGATGGCGCGCAAGGGCGACCCCGTCGTGCTCGTGCGCGTCGAGACTTCGCCGGAAGACATCGCCGGCATGCATGCAGCCGTTGGAATCCTGACCACCCGAGGCGGAATGACGAGTCATGCCTCGGTCGTGGCGCGCGGCATGGGCAAGACCTGTGTGGTTGGCGCCGGTGAGATCACGGTCGACGAGCAACGCCGCGAGCTGTCTGCCCGCGATCTCTCGGCGAAGGAGGGAGACTTCCTCTCCGTCGACGGCACGACCGGCGAGATCCTCCTCGGAAAGCTCTCGACGCAGCCTTCCGAGGTCCTGCAGGTGCTCGTCGACGGCACGCTCGCCCCGGAGAAGTCGCCCCTGTTCGGCTCCTTCCAGCGCCTCCTCGAGTGGGCCGACCGCTCGCGCCGGCTCGGCGTCCGCGCGAACGCCGACACGCCGACCGACGCCCGGGTGGCGCGGCTCTTCGGCGCAGAGGGCATCGGTCTCTGCCGCACGGAGCACATGTTCTTCGGCGAGAACCGAATCGTGGCGGTGCGCCAGATGATCGTCGCCGATTCCGAGGAGGATCGTCGGAAGGCTCTCGCGAGGCTCCTCCCGATGCAGCGCGAAGACTTCGTCGGGATCTTCCGCGAGATGGGGGAGAGGCCGGTCACGATCCGCCTCCTCGATCCGCCCCTCCACGAGTTCCTGCCTCACGAGGACGGGGCGGTGAAGAAGACGGCCGAGGAGCTCGGCATTTCTCCGGAGAAGCTCCGCGATCGCGTCCGCGCTCTCGCCGAAGCCAACCCGATGCTCGGCCACCGCGGATGCCGGCTCGGGATCACGTTCCCCGAGATCTACGAGATGCAGGTTCGCGCGATCTTCGAGGCCGCCGCGGCCGCGCGACGCGAGGGGGAGCGCCCGAACCCCGAGGTCATGATCCCGCTCGTCGGCACGAAGGGAGAGTTCGATCGCCTCCGCGTCCTCGTGGACGAGACGGCGCGGAAAGTCTCCGCCGAGACGCGCGAGGAAGTCTCCTACCGCGTCGGCACGATGATCGAGATCCCGCGCGCGGCACTGCGCGCGGCGGAGATCGCCGCGAACTGCGACTTCTTCTCCTTCGGGACGAACGACCTGACCCAGATGACGTACGGCTACTCGCGCGACGACGCGGCGTCGTTTCTCCCCACCTATGTCGAGCTCGGCATCCTCCCTGACGACCCGTTCGCGACGATCGACGAGCCGGGCGTGGGCGAGCTCGTGTCGACGGCCACGAAGCGCGGCCGCGGCGCGAAGCGCGATCTCAAGGTCGGCGTCTGCGGTGAGCACGGGGGCGATCCCCGCTCGATCACCTTCTTCCACGGCGCCGGGCTCGACTACGTCTCGTGCTCTCCGTACCGCGTCGCCGTCGCCCGGCTCGCGGCCGCCCATGCGGCTCTGTCGGGCGAAGGCGGCGTCTCCTCGACGGCATGAGCGGGCTCGCCGCCTTCGCCGGTTTCGAGGAGAAGGAGAAGGGGACGCTCGCCATGGGAAAGCTCGCGGACTTCGTCGTCCTGTCGCACGATCCGCTTTCGATTCCGGCAGGAGAGCTCGACGGCGTGCGAGTCCAGCAGACGGTCGTCGGTGGTCGGATGATCTCTTCCCGCTCCGACTGAGCCGCGCGGTTTTTCGCGGCGTAAACTCCGGCTCGTGCCGAAAATCCACCGCCTTCCCGGCGAAGTCATCGACCGCATCGCGGCGGGCGAGGTCGTGGAGCGGCCTGCCTCGGTCGTCAAAGAGCTCGTCGAGAACGCGCTCGACGCGGGCGCGACCCGTCTCGAGGTCGAGATCGACGGAGGAGGTATCCGGCGGATCCTCGTCCGGGACGACGGCTGCGGCATGTCCGCCGATGACGCGCGGCTCGCGCTCGAGAGGCACGCGACCTCGAAGATCGCTTCCGACGCCGATCTCGCCGCGGTCGCGAGCTACGGCTTTCGCGGAGAGGCCCTTCCCTCGATCGCTTCGGTGTCCCGGCTGACGCTGACGACATCCGACGGCTCCTCGCCGGAGGCCGTGCGCCTCCGGATGGAGTACGGGCATCCGGCCCGGGAGGAGCCCGCGGGGCGTCCGCGCGGTACCGACGTCCTGGTCGAAGACCTCTTCGCGCACACGCCCGCCCGGCACAAGTTTCTCGCGTCGCCCGAAGCGGAAGCGCGCGCCGCGGCGGCCGCAGTGACGCGCGCGGCGCTCTCTCATCCCTCGGTGGCGTTCTCGCTTCGGTCGGGAAAACGCGAGACGCTCGACGCGCCGTCCGCGGTGGACCGCGCGGCGAGAATCCTGCAAGTCTTCGGGAGACAGACTCTGGGCGAGCTCGAGTCCTTCGAGGCACGCGCCGGCCCGCTGAAAGTCCTCGGCTTCGCGACGCGGGGCTCCGTGACGTTCCCGTCGAGGCGTTTCCAGTACCTCTTCGTCAACGGGCGTCCGGTCGAGGACCGGTCGCTTTCGCGCGCGATCCTGCAAGCCTCGCGCGACGTGATCCGCACCGACCGGCATCCCGCGGTCTTCCTGTTTCTGACCGGCGAGCCGGGCGCTGTGGACGTCAACGTCTCGCCGGCCAAGACCCAGGTCCGGTTCGCCGATTCGGGCACCGCCTTTCGGCTCGTGTACCACGCCGTTCACTCGGCCCTTCTCGCCGGCAAGGAGGAGCGGCGCCTGAGATCGGTGCCCGTGGAGGGTCGCCTGGCCGAGCCGCGGGGAGGTTATGGCGGCGACTCCGCGATTGCGGCGCCCGCGCCGGGCAGTCCCGTAGGCCTGCCTCCGATACCGAAGCCGGAGGTGCCGGCTGCGCCCGTCGAGAAGCGACCGCCGGATCTGATCTTGATCGGGCAGCACCGCGAGTCATTCGTGATCGCGTCGGGACCGGAGGGTCTGCTCGTCATCGACCAGCACGCAGCGCACGAACGAATCCTCTACGAGCGCATCCGCGATCGACTCGCCGCAGGACGAATCCTCGCGCAGCGGCTTCTCCTGCGCGCGCTGTTCGAGGCCACGCCCGAAGAGGTGGAGGTCCTCGGCGCGCGCTTCGAGGAGCTCTCCGCCTCGGGCTTCGAGATCGAGCCGATGTCGGGCCGCTCCTATGCGATCGCCGCGTTACCCGCCGAGGCCACTGACCGCGAGCCGGCGGAGACGCTGCGCGAAGTGCTGGCCGGGATCGCCGGGGAACCCGACTCCGACCCGGAACGGCGCCGGGACCGGCTCGCCGCGGCGATCGCGTGCCGCTCCGCGGTGACGATCCGCTACCACCTGGCGGTCGACGAGATCCGGCGGTTGCTGGCCGACTGGATGAAAACGTCCGACCGCTTCACCTGCCCGCACGGACGGCCGGTTGTCCTTCTGATGACCGACGAGGAGCTGGAGAAATACTTCAAGCGCCGCTGACGAATGGAACGGTCCGGGTAGACTTTCCAGCCATGGACAGAAGAACTTTCATCGAAAGCCTGGTTGCGGGAGCGGCGACGTTCGGGTGGTCCGCCGTCGGGCGGTCGGAGAGCGCGGGCCTTGCCCCGGTTCGCGCGGCGATCGAGAAGCAACACGGCGAGAACGTCCGGCGGCTGCAGGAATGGATCCATCAGCCTTCGATCGCCGCGGAGAACAACGGAGTCTCGGAGGGGTGCGACCTCATGATCCGGCTCGCCAAAGACGCCGGCTTCGACACCGCCGTGCGGGTCCCGACCGACGGCCAGCCGGGCGTCTTCGCGACGCTCGATTCCGGCGCGCGGCGGACCGCGGGTCTGTATTTCATGTACGACGTGAAACAGGTCGATCCGGCGGAGTGGTCATCGCCGCCGTGGGAGGCCGCGATCGTCGACAAGCCGGGATTCGGGAAGGTGATCGTCGGCCGCGGTGCGGTGAACCAGAAGGGCCCGGAGGCGGCGTTCCTGGCGGCGCTCCACGCGTTCCGCGGCGGAGGGCGCAAGCCGCCGGTCAACCTCGTGCTCGTCGCCGAAGGAGAGGAGGAGATCGGCTCTCCTCATTTTCCCCAGATCGTCCGCCGCCCGGAGGTGCAGGCGGCGCTGTCGCGTTGCTCCGGCATCTTCATGCCCTCGGCCGAGCAGGAACCGGACGGCAGCGTGACGATCACTCTCGGCGCCAAGGGCGTCATCGAGCTCGAGCTGACCTCGAGCGGCGAGCGCTGGGGCCGCGGCCCGAAGAAGGACATCCACTCGAGCAACAAGGCGCGAGTCGACAGCCCGGCGTGGCACCTCGTGCAAGCGCTTCACACTCTCGTCTCCGCCGACGGAAACGAGCCGGCGATCGAGGGTTTCGCCGATCGCGCTCGTCCCATCTCCCCGGCGGAGAAGGCGATGGTCGCCGAGGGAGCGCGCCGGATGAACGAGAGCATGATGAAGAAGCAGCTCGGGGTCGACCATTGGGTCCACGACGTCAATTGGATCGACGCCCTCGAGCGGCTGGTCTCGCGGCCGACGGTGAACATCGAGGGATTGGTCGGCGGCTATACCGGACCGGGCGGCAAAACGATCCTGCCGCACAAGGCCGTCGCGAAGCTCGACCTGCGTCTCGTGCCGGACATGAAGGCGTCCGAGGCACTCGCCGCTCTGAAGAATCACCTGGCCAAACAGGGCTTCGGCGACATCGAGGTGCGGATGACCGGCGGCTACGATCCCAACAGCACGCCGGCGGACGCCCCGTTGATCCGGGCACAGGTCGCCGTCTACCGCCGCGACGGCCTCCAGCCGATTCTCTGGCCGCGAAGCGCGGGCTCCTGGCCCGGATACGTGTTCACGGGAGAGCCTCTGCATCTCGCGGCCGGTCACTTCGGACTCGGTCACGGCAGCGGAGCGCACGCTCCCGACGAGTACTACGTCATCGAGTCGACGAACCCGAAAGTCCAGGGCTTCGACGGCGCCGTATGGTCGTTCGTCGAGTACCTGAACGAGCTGGCGACCGCCGCCTGATTCGTCCGCCCAAAAAGAAAGGGCGCGGTCTCCCGCGCCCACGTTTTCCGTTTCCTGGTCGAGTCAGTGCGGCGGCCAGACCTCCGACGCGTTGTGCCGGCGCTTCCGGATCACGTAGGTCGTGATCAGGACGATGCCCAAGAGGATGAACGAGGCGGGAGCGAGCCAGTCCTCGACGGCCGCCCAGAACTTATCGAGGTCCGCGTATCGGTCGAGCAGCCAGAGCGCGCCGATGCCGACGAGGATGACGCCCCACGTGAGCCCCGCCATCGACTCGCGCGCGCGAGGAACGACCGTTCTTTCGGATGCAGCGAGCCCTCCCGCGTGGACGTAGCCCGAGTTGATCGCCTTCGCCTGGCGGACCGCGTCGATGATCCCGAAGAACCACACGAAGGCGGTCGCGGGGCCCGAGAGGGGAGCCATCCGGCCGTGGGAGTTGAAGAGGATCAGCAGGCAGAAGACGCCGGCAAAGGCGAACGCGCGCTGATAGAGGCCCAGGTACAGGTGCCCGAGCCCGGGAAACACCGAAAGGACGCCGGCGAGCCCGGGCGACTTCTTCTCGACGACGACGACGGAAGCGGTCGCGGTCGGCGTCGGTGCGGCGGGCGGCGGGAGCGTCTCGGCCGCGGGCGTCACCGGCGGTGGCGACGGAGCCGGAGCTTGATAGCGGTTGTCTTCCATTTTCGTCTTCTCCTCTCGGCGGCTCTTACGCCCGCCAGCTCGTAATCATCGTTTCTTTCTCTCTAAACGTACCGCGGCCGTCGCGGTTCCGTGGTCGTTCGCCGGCGCGGTCTTTCGTGCCGGACGTTTTCCAGATGAGCGTCACCGCGTTGGAGACCGCCGCGCGTCCGTATCCGCCGGCGCGCCCCTTCCAGATGGCAAAGGTTCGCGCCAGCTTCTCCTGCAACGCGCCCAGCCGGTCCGTCAGCGAGCTTTCGGCCACGGTCACCGCCGCGCGGGTGTTCTCTCCGATCGGGCCGACGCGGACGCGCCGTGCGAGGTCGGCCGGGTTGAATCCGAGGAGCATGACCAGAACCGCCGCCGCGTACGCGAGAGCGATCGCCGCCTTGGGGTCGAGAATCCACGTCCAGAGCCGCTTCTCCTTCCGGGGACGCGATGCGGACAGACGCGCCGCGAGCCAGGGCGGCGCGATCGGCGGCTCGAGATCGCGGGACTGAAGGAGGGTCTCCGCCGCTTCGGAACACGCCGCGCAGCGCGAGAGGTGGCTGGCGAGTCGCCGTTCATCCTCGGGGTCGAGCTCCCTTTCGACGGCGAATGGCAGAAGTCTTTCCGCTCCCTCGCACGAAACGGTCCGACGCGGGATCTCTTCGAGCGATCTCCGAAGCGAGGGCGGAAGAAGCGGTGACGCGAGCCCGGCCGACATCTGCTCGGCCGCTTCCAGATCGGCGTGGACCCGGCCGCACGTCGCGCAGCCGCTCGCATGCCGGTGCCTCTCTTCCGGCGACGCACCGGCGAGGAAGAGACGTTCGAGCTCCCCGCAGGTCACAGGACCCCTCCGGCCGCCAGAGCGAGCGTCTGGAAAGCGGCCGCGGAACCGCGGCGTTCGTGTCGCTCGCGGATTCGGCGCGCGACCTCGGCGCGGGCGCGAAAGAGCCGTGACTTGACGGTGCCGTCAGGCAGGTCCAGGACCTTGCCGATCTCTTCGTATGCGAGACCGTCCAAGTCGCGCAGAACGAGGATCTCGGCGAGGTCCTCGGGGATCTCGGCGAGTGCCGAGAAGAGCAGCTTCGTGCGCTCCTTCTTGAGCGCCTCCGCGGCGGGGTCGTCGGAGGACCTCAAGAGCGGCAGCACCGCGTCGTCGGTGACGAACCGGAACGATTTCTCGCGCTTCTTCCGGCGATACCGGTCGATGCAGAGATTTCGGGAAACCGAGAGGAGCCACGCAACGAGCGGGAAGCTGCCGTCGTACCGGTGCAGGTTCTCGAAGGTCTTCAGAAAGATCTCCTGGGACAGCTCCTCGGCGTCCTCGCGATTCAACGTGAAGTGGTACGCCACGGAATAGACCTTCTGTCCGAAGCGGTCGACGAACTCCCTCCAGGCGTCGTCCTCCCCCTGTCGGCAGCGGTCCACGAGGGTCTTTTCTTCGGCGCTCAACTTTCCGTCTCGCCCCTAAGTAACGCAGTTCCCGGCGGAATGTTCGGGCGCCGCCGGGCGCTGCCCGCCTGATTCAGAGGGACTTAGCCGTTTCCAGCGTCAGAGCCCGGACCTTCTCTCGGAAGAGCGCGTACGCGAGGAGCTTGTAGCAGAGCTTCGCGACCAGGAAATCCGGAGCGCGGTTGCCCGGCAGGGGAGCGTGCTCGACGACGTCGGCGCCGACGATCCTCTTGTCGGCCGCGACACGGCGCAGGATCTCCAAGGCCTGCTCCCAGGTGCCGCCGCCCGGCTCCGGGGTTCCGGTCCCCGGTACGAGAGACCCGTCGAAGAAGTCCACGTCGAACGTGATGTAGACCTCGTCCGTCAGGCGCGACAACGCCTCGGGGATCCAGTCGTCCATTCTCGGAAGGAGGCGGTTCGAAACGATCAGGAGTCCCTTCTCCCGCGCGAAATCGACCTCTTCGCGCGAAATGGAGCGAATGCCGACGTGGACGCTCGGGAGCCCGGTCTCGAGGAAGCGGCGCGCGGCGCACGCGTGCGAGTGGCGATCCCCTTCGTACTCGTCGCGCAGGTCTCCGTGGGCGTCGAAGTGGAGGATCGAGAGGCCGGGGTAGCGGGAGTGATGTGCCCGGACGGGACCGGTCGCAATCGCGTGCTCGCCGCCGAGCGTCAGGACGAACCGGGGCTTCGCGAGGAGCTCCGAGACGACCCCTGCCAGCGACTCGACGCACGCCTCCGGCTCCATTCGATCGGGCAGCCAGGGCGGAAGCGTGTGGATCCCGACCCGTGATACGTCCTCGTCGAGCTCGTCGTCATACAGCTCGACGTACCGCGAGGCCTCTAGGATCGCCGCGGGGCCATTTCGCGTGCCCACCCCGTAGGAAACGGTCCGCTCGTAGGGCACCGGAAGCACCACGGCACGGCTGTTCTCGAGTGTGTTCTCCGCCTCGGGGATGCCGAGGAAGTTGTTGGAGAGGAACATGCCGGGATCTTATCCCCCGAGATTCGTCGGAATGTCGCTACGGCTGCGCCCGGCCGCGCCCGCCCCTTCTCCTGCCACGCCGGTGTCGCGCCGGCGCCGGCGTCGCGGGGTAGCTCGCGCGCGCGCGCCGGACGCGCGCTGCCAGCGCTTTCCAATCTCGCAGGAGCTCTTCTCCGCGACCGGTCGCCATCGCGTTCAGCTCGAAGAGATCGAGTGCCACGGGAAACGCCTCGCGAAACGCGATCCGGCGCGTCGCGACCCGGTCGTCCGGACGGTGCGAAAGTCTGCCGACCGTCGCGAGCGCCTGCTTGATCCGGTGGGAGACCGCGTTCGGGAGAGCCATCCGGATCGAGACCGGAGTGACGATCTCTTCGAGGATCGGCACGAGCCGCCCGGGCTCCGGGTCGGCGAGGTGCAGCTCCCGGAGTCTCGATCGCACGACCGGAAGGAAAAACAGCGAGAAGAGCACTGCGTCGTCGAACGGGCGTCCGCGCCGTCGCTCGGCGTCGAGCACGTCCAAGAGAGACCAGAAGAGATGCCCGGTGCCTTGCGGATGGTCCGGATCGATCTCGCGAAGAACGTGGGCGAGCTCCGGCAACAGCACGTCGAGAAGTCCGACCTCGCGCATCAGCAGGAACGTCGGCAGCGCGTGTCCTCCCCGCAGAGACTGCGAAATCTCTTCCGTGACGCGCGGCGGAGCAGACTTTGCGATTTCTTTGCGGTGATCGAGGATCGCTTCGTAGGCGTCCGGTGTGATCGCGAAGCCGAGCCGGCTTGCGAACTCGACCGCCCGCATCATCCGTACGGGGTCTTCTCGGAAGCGGATGTCGGGATCGCCGATCGTTCGAATGACGGCGGCGTCCAAGTCCTCGAGTCCCCCGACGTAGTCGATCACCGAAAAGTCGGCGATGTTGTAGAAGAGCCCGTTGATCGTGAAATCGCGGCGCAGCGCGTCTTCCCGGGGCGTGCCGAAGACGTTGTCGGACGTCATCAGGAGCTCGGGAGCCTCGGGATCGAGCGGCTCGGGACGGCGCCGGAAGGTCGCGACCTCGACGACTTTTCCTTCGGCGAACAGGATGTGGGCGAGGCGGAACCGCCTCCCGATCAGCCGGCAATTGCGAAACAGACGCCGCACCGCCTGCGGGTGGGCATCCGTTCCGATGTCGAAGTCCTTCGGGGTGCGTCGGAGCAGCAGATCGCGCACGCTTCCACCGACCAGGTAGGCCTTGTAGCCGGAGCTGCGCAGGCGGTAGAGGACTTTCAGGGCGTCGGGATCGATCCGGCTGCGCGAGATCGGATGATCGCTGCGGGGCCGGATGCGCGGAAGGACTTCTTGCGAAACGTCGGCACCCGCTTCGACGGCGGGCGATGTCAGAGTCGGGCTTTCGGAATCCAGCGGTCAGCTCTCCGCGGGCGTCGACCCGGATGGGCCGCAGCCTCGTTGGCGTTGCAGGACGTCGGGAGCGAGCGCCGTTCGTCGGCCGCGGTCCCGTCCGCATCAAAACGCAATTGTAGCTCAACTGCCTGATCGAATTGAGGTTTTGACTTTGCTTCGGGCTGTGCGAAAGAATACGCAGTCCTTCCTGGCGACTCGACGAGGAGGCTTTCGAGAATGAAATTGCGTGTGCTTCGGGCGGCTCTTCTGATCGCTGCCGTCGTCTTTTTCCCGATCGCCTGCCGGCGCGGGGGGGGCAACGAGATCCTGGTCGGCGAGTACGGGTCGCTGACCGGGACGACGGCCACCTTCGGCCAGTCCACGAACAACGCAATTCAGATGGCTTTCGACGAGATCAACGCCGCGGGCGGGCTCCTCGGCAAAAAAGTCCGGGTTGCGGTCGAAGACGACCAGTCGAAGCCCGAGGAGGCGGCGACGGCCGTCACGAAACTGATCAACCAGAATCACGTCGTTGCGATGCTCGGCGAGGTCTCCTCCTCGCGCTCCCTCGCGGCCGCTCCGATCTGCCAGGCGAACGGGGTTCCCATGATTTCGCCCTCGTCGACGAACCCGCGCGTGACTCAGGTCGGCGACTACATCTTCCGCGTCTGCTTTACGGACCCCTTCCAGGCGGAGGTCGGGGCCCGCATCGCTTGGGAGATCCTGAAGGTCAAGAAGGTCGCGATCCTCTCCGACGTCCGCAACGACTATTCCGTCGGGCTCCAGACGTTTTTCCGGCAGCACTTCAAGGGTTTCGGAGGCGCGGTCGTCGCGGAGCAGTCGTACAGCGAAGGCGACTCCGATTTCCGCGCCCAGCTCACCCAGATCAAGTCGGCGAACCCCGAGGCGATCTACGTCCCGGGCTATTACACCGAGGTCGCCACGATCGCCCGCCAGGCGCGGGAGCTCGGAATCGCCGTGCCGCTCATCGGCGGGGACGGATGGGACTCTCCACGCCTCTGGGAGATCGGTGGCGAGGCGCTGAACGGCTGTTACTTCTCCAACCACTACTCGGTGGACGACCCCTCCCCCGCGGTCCAGAAGTTCGTCGCCGACTTCAAGAAACGCTACAACCAGACACCCGACGCGCTTGCCGCGCTCGGCTACGACGCGGCTCGGATCCTCGCCGACGCGATGAAGCGAGCCGGCGCGAGCAATGGGGACAAGGTGCGCGACGCCCTCTCGGCCACGAAGGATTTCCAGGGCGTGACGGGCACGATCACGATCAACAAAGAGCGCAACGCAGTCAAGCCGGCTGTCGTGCTGAAGATCGAGAACGGAAAGTTCGTTTACATGACCACGGTCAAGCCGACCGGGACATAGCGCAGCATTCGCGGAATCCGCCCTGGTGATGCCCCCGGGCTGAGAGCTGACGGCCGAGAGCTGGCAGCTCGACATCCATGACCACGTTCCTGCAGCAGCTGGTCAACGGACTCTCGCTGGGATCGATCTACGCGTTGATCGCGCTCGGATACACGATGGTGTACGGCGTGCTGCGGCTGATCAACTTCGCTCACGGCGACGTCTACATGCTGGGGGCTTACGTCGGGTATTACCTTTCGCGGAAGTTGAAGGGGGACGAGCCCTCGCTTCCGAGGGCGCTCCTCGTGATGCTCGGCGCGATGATCACTTGCGCACTGATCGGCGTTGTGATCGAGCGCTTCGCCTACCGGCCGGTGCGGCGGGCGGCGCGCCTAACCCTTCTCATCACGGCGATCGGGGTGTCGCTCTTCATCGAAAACGCGGCGCAACTCGTCTTCGGCCCCGACCCGAAGTTCTTTCCGTCGCTCGCTCCGCGCACGGACTTCCGCGTCGGCGGCGTTCGGTTGACGAGCGAGCAGCTGACGGTGATCGCCGTGTCTTTTCTGCTGATGCTGCTCCTGCGTTTCTTCATCCTGAAGACCCGCACCGGCAAGGCCATGCGGGCGGTTTCGTTCAACCTCGATGCCGCCAAGCTGATGGGAATCTCGACCGACAAGATCATCGCGATCACGTTCGCTCTCGGCTCGGCGCTGGCCGCGGCGGCTGGCGTCCTGATTGGCATGCAGATCCCGAAAATCGATCCGCTGATGGGAATCCTTTACGGCCTGAAGGCGTTCGTCGCGGCCGTCCTCGGCGGGATCGGCAACGTTCCCGGCGCGGTGATCGGAGGACTCCTGATCGGGACCTCCGAGG
>WNGA01018784.1_pt1 | contig 19202 bp, 20 predicted proteins | sample 5400061 | NCBI WGS metagenome assembly WNGA01 (sample SAMN13153366, study PRJNA577476) | soil metagenome | isolation source: 100 cm soil or saprolite under grassland replicate 2 | place: USA:California | collected 2016-06-15 | reverse complement strand
AGACCTGACAGCTATCGCTGAGAATGCCGGTTGCGTAATTGTTCATTTCGACTTCGGAAGTCCGAAGGTTGACGGTCTGACCACGTATGCAACAAATGGAACCCCGATAATTCTACTGAATCCCAAAGTCTCTTATGTGCGAATGCGAGCGACTCTCGCGCATGAATTGGGTCACGTCATAATGCATCGCATTCCGAGAGGCGAAATGGATCAAGAAGCGTTTGATTTTGCTTCCGAATTCATGATGCCTGAATTGGAAATCCGGTCTGAACTCTTCCCATTGAATATGGATAAACTGATACGACTCAAAATGAAATGGCGTGTCGCAATACAATGGATACTAAAATGGGCAAACCGTATGGGCGTCCTTAAGGACTCTTATTACAGAGTCCTGATGATGAAGATTTCTCAGATGGGCTGGCGCAAATGCGAAATTTTCGATGATGAATGGAAGATCGAAACTCCATCACTTCTTCGGGAGATAATCGACTTCCATCAAACTGATCTGGGATATAGCCGGAATGACATGATGAATCTTCTGTTACCGAATCTGAAGACTTTCGAGAGAGATTATTTTGGCGCGGTAGGAGCTTTGCACGCGGTCGGATAGCAAAACGAGCGACGGAAAACCGCCGCTCGTTCTGGCCCAAACCCACTCGGGCTGAGCAAATCTTCTGCGCGCAAGGTTGCCATTAAGATTATGCAGGTCAATGTTAAATTTAAAGCGCAAGCGAGCGAACAACCACTAGGGTCGATACTGAATAGGCAGGCGCGCTGGACTCAAAATTCAGAAATCACCGATTTTATCTGCTTACTTGCGGTTAAAAGCCAATTCACGATTTTCATAGGTAAAATAAGCTTTTAGCGAGAATTGTGGCAAGTATCGAGGGGCCGCCACACAAAAAGGCCGAAAGTAGAACAAAAAGTAGAACAAAGGCCATCCGCCGGACTCGATCAATCGATTTGCGGGTTCAATTCCCACCCCGCCTGTTTCAAAGGTAAACCTTGTGTTGATCTAGTCAAAAAAAAGCCGAGTGAGAACGATTCCGCCGATTTCAATAATGTTTGCTATTTTCCGCTCGGATTCATGCAGAATTACATGACGGCACGGAATCGACACACGCGCTAAGTCTTGGCCCATAGTTTTGTGACCAATGGCCACGTTTTACCTAGCTGGTTCACCTCTATTTTTCCACTGCGGTTCGTTCGGAGCCCGGTTGGCGAACTAAGGGCCACAGTATTTGCCGGTAATACGAAAGTTTCTGACGGCTCGGCTGAACGCCTCGGGGAGCGTTTCTCGGTGACGAATGCTCGGTAGACATGACCCCACTTCGACCCGAAAATTGAGTCGCACTGATGCCTGTTCCATCAACCACTTATAACCTCAGTTTCACTGCGGCGTCTCTTCGTCCTGAGTTGGCAAGAATTGTCTCTGAGTGTTATCTCGCCGAGGGTAATTGGGCCAAGGCGAAAAACCGTCTTCTGGCATCCAACGCCCTTCAATGCCGAAGCGCAGCCAGTGCGATTCGTCTGGAGCGGGAGTTGCGCCAAAGGCTTCAGACTTTGAATCATGAACAAATTAACCTCCTCGCCCAGGGCACAGCTGAGGATCGTGCCGCCATGGCTTGGCTGGCTGTATGCAAGCACATTCCCTTCGTCTTTGAGTTCGCGACCGAAATTCTGATGGAGAAGCTCGTTTCACACGACCCGGTCTTGCGCAATTCGGACTACGAGGCCTATGTCGAGAGCAAGGCACTGCTTCATCCAGAAATTGGTCGACTGACTGCGAAATCAAAAAACAAAATACGGCAGGTTCTTTTACGGATGCTGGTCGAGGCCGGCCTTCTGGAGACGGGAAACGCCTTAGGGATTATTCAGCGTCCGGTTGTGTCCCCGGCCGTTGTCAGGGCCGTCACGTCCGACAATCCAGTTTGGCTCGCCGCGTTCTTCATCCCCCAGCACCAATATGCAGACTCCTTAGTGCGATGAATATGAACGCTTTGTCAGAGCGTCTTTTCAAGACTCTCAGTCATCCGAATTTCCTCTCTATGAAAGGACTGGCCAACGAGGTGCCGATTTTCATTCAAACTTACAACCCCGCGCAAGAGGACGCCGTCAGGCGTATGGTTGAAAGTCTTGCCGCCCGGCTTCAAAATACTGGGATCACGCTCAAATCCCTCGATCTGTTCACTCTGGTGTTAGACGAACTAGAGGAACATCACATCCTTGAAGACCTGGTACGGGACGAGCCGAGCTACCAAAAGAAAGACCTCCTCGACACCCTCCAGAACTACTCTGATCCGAAGACGCACCTGATCCCGCGCCTTATTCGAGCAATTGGAAGGGACGGGACGGAGCTGACCCTAATAACCGGTCCAGGACGGGTCTACCCGTTTCTGCGCACTCACACCATTCTTGAGTCATTGCAACCCGCGATGTTACGCCACCCCGTGGTCATCTTCTTCCCTGGTGAATACGCCCAGGATCCTGGTGGTGGCTCGCATCTCCGGCTTTTCGGCTCGATCCCGAGTCCTCAAATTAACAATCCTTACTACCGAGCCATGAATCTCGATCACTATCGCCTTTAGCCATGAAAATCCGTGAACTTTTCCTCAAGCCTGTCGAGCGTCCGATCGAGGGAGTGATCAAGGCCGACGACGCGCGCAATCTCCAAGTTGAATTAGAGGAGTATGTCGTAACGCGCGATGTAGCCAAAGGATTGGGAATTTTTACCGACCGCTACCTCACTGAATTAACAGCCAACGGTGTTTGGATTTCTGGGTTCTTCGGTTCGGGCAAATCACACCTCCTTAAGATTCTCTCACTTGTCCTTGATGGCCGTCCCCTACCTAACGGAACGCGCCCTGGCGAAATAATCCTCCCAAAAATTGATGACGAAATCGTCAAGGCAACCTTGCGCAAAGCCGCTGCTTTCCCTTCGCGGAGTATCTTATTCAACATCGATCAAAAGTACGATGCTATTGGAGGTGACCGATCGTCCCCGATTCTTGAGGTTTTCGTAAAGGTCCTAAACGAATTACAGGGCTACTACGGCAAGCAAGGTTACATAGCCAAGTTCGAGCACGACCTCGATATTCACGGCGACTTGGTTCCTTTCAAGGAAACCTATCTTAAGGTAAACAAGACGGCCTGGGATATCGACCGCGAGGCCATTATGACGGCGCGGAAAGCAGCGTTTGCCAAGGCCTACGCAGCACATTTCAAAGTTAAAGAGTCCGAGGCTTCGAATGTCATCCAACAGGTACGCGAAGATTACCGTGTCTCGATTGAGAGTTTTGCACACATGGTGAAAGACTACATCGCCCGACAACCGCAAGGTTTTAGGCTGAACTTCTTTGTCGATGAAGTCGGACAATTCATTGGGCAGGATTCGAAGCTCATGCTTAACCTGCAGACCGTTGCTGAAACGCTTGGAACCGTCTGCGATGGCAGGGCTTGGGTGTTTGTGACATCGCAGGCAGATCTAGTAGGTGTTCTTGGGGCATTCAAAGGAATGGCGGCGCAAGACATCACAAAAATCATGGGCCGCTTTAAGACGCAACTGACCCTGGCGAGCGCCGATGTCCGCGAGGTAATTCAAAAACGGCTCCTGGCAAAGCGAGAGGAAGAGCCCGAAGTTCTCACTAACATTTACGATCGAGAAAAGGCCAATCTCGAAACTCTTTTCCGTTTCGGGGATAACTCCATCAATTTGAAAGGTTGGCGAGGTAGTGACGAGTTCTGTGGCCTCTACCCTTTTCATCCCTACCAGTTCGACCTCTTTCAATCCGCGATCCAAGAGCTGTCAAAGCATGGAGTTTTCACGGGAAAGTATCTTTCTGTAGGCGAACGCTCGATGCTTGCTGTGTTTCAGGACGTTGCCAAAGCGATTCGTAATAAGAACGTCGGTGAGCTCGCAACATTCGATCTCATGTACGACGGAATCGCGCCGTCCATCCGAGGAGATATGCAGACCAGTTTGAAGATGGCCGAGAACCAATTAGGAGACGATATTCCTCTCAGGATTCTGAAGGCTCTTTTCCTTCTTAAATGGGTTCGAGAATTCAAAGCCACTCCACGCAATATCGCGATTCTCTTGATTGACCGACCGGAAATCGATATTCGCACACACGAAAAAGCAGTGAGCGAAGCGTTGACGTTGTTAGAATCTCAATCGTATCTCCAGCGCAGTGGTGACTTATTTGAATTCCTTACCGACACCGAAAAAGATGTAGAGGTCGAGATCAAGAATACCGAGATCGACGAATCCCAAGTGGCCGACCTCCTCTCAAAAGTTCTCTTCGCTGATGTTTTGAGGGATCCCAAGATACGATATGAAGGTAATGGGCAAGACTACGCTTATACCCGGAAACTAGATGATGACATCATCGGCAGAGAGGCAGATGTCGCGATAAATATTATTACTACTGAGCACCCCAACCATACGAACGCCGCGACGTTGGCGGCTCAGAATACCGGAAAAGCGGAGCTGCTCGCCGTGCTACCGTCTGACTCTCGCTTGATTGATGAAGCGCGTTTGTTTCTCAAAACACAAAAATTTGTTCAACAGAACACCGGTGATGACAGCGAAACGCGAAAAGCGATTCTGGATCAACGGGGCCAACAAAACAGTATTAGACGCAATGCAATGCAGCAGTTAGCGAGTGAGTTTCTGTCGCGGGCGCCTCTTTATCTAAATGGCTCTCGACTGGACACGGTCGGCGAGGGAGAAGCTCGAAATCGTTTCGCTAAAGCATGCCAGGAGCTGGTTTCATTTGCTTTCCCAAATCTTCGCATGCTGAAAGGCGCTTACGACGAGACCACGTTGTCGAAAGCATTGCTCGAAACAGACGACCTCCTCGCGAGCGGGACCGAGACCCCCTCCGAGGCAGAGCAAGAAATTTTGACTTATGTCATGCGCAATCAAAATAGTGGCGAGCGCACGTCTATTGAGGAGATCGTCCGTAACTTTGGCCGGCGTCCATACGGTTGGTATCCTATGGCGGTTCTTACCCTTGTCAGTCGATTGTTCCGCATGGGAAAGGTTGAGTTACGCACGACGGAATTGCTCGATGCTCGGAGCGCTTGGGACCATCTGAAGAACACACGGCAACACGGCAGTGTCCGCGTTCGCCTTCAAGAGCAATTTGATGCGACAAAAATCAATGCACTTAAGACGTTCCATCATGACTTCTTTGATCGCGTCAACAATGGAACAGATGCGCGCTCTGTCGGTCAATTCACTTCGGAAGCTCTAGCTGCGGAGTCTCGCGATCTTTCGGTCCTTCTTGATCAGACTGGACGTTACCCGTTTCTCGAACCGTTACGGACTATTGCTGAAAGGCTCTCGAAACTAGCAGAAAGAGACTACACCTTTCTGCTGAACCAACTCGACGACTTCTCTGACGAATTGCTGACCGCGAAAGATGATCTGCTTTCGCCAATTAAGGCGTTTATGCATGGGCCGCAACGCGCAGCCTACGACGATGCAATGGGCTTTCTCCGGGAAGAGGAAGCAAATTTTGCAGAACTCCCGCCCGCGGAAGTTCAACCGCTCCGACAGCTCGCGAAGTCAGCGCATCCCTATCGCGGAAACACATTACCTTTGGCCAAAGCTGCAGTCACGAAGCTAAAAGGCATGCTTGCCGATCTTCTGGACACCGAAAGGAAGCAAGCCATTTCGGCGCTGGATGCGCAAGAAGGGCGGCTCAAGAAGATCGATGAATATTCGGCGCTCGATGATCCCAAACGCCAAGAAGTGCTCGCCGCATCGCTCGCGGCCCGCGAAGCAATTCAGTCGGCCCGATTTGTAACCAGTATTCGCGATCGCATCCAACGCTATATCGCTCACGATTATCCTGCTCAGCTTGCCTTAGCTTTGCAACTCGCCGCTCCGGCGAAAAAATCTGATGGAAAGAACGTGGGCGCTACCACACCGACGCTATCTGTGCGGTATACGGCGGCCACCAATTTACGTGCTGAATGTAACCTTCCATACATCGCGACTGAGGATGATTTGGACAGCTGGCTCAAGGCGCTACGGGAGGCAGCCATGGCAGAACTGAAAGCCGGAAACCGCATTAGCCTGTAGCGTTCGTTTGGCAGTGCTGCCGTCAGTCTGCGGAGAAACGATACACTCATTTAGCACGATAAACTTGGCTTGTTTATCGTGCATTTTGAGTATATTCACGCAATGGCAGCCTTAAAAGAACGCTTCCTTACCTCTATAGAGCCCCTTACTGGAGAACGGCTCCATTTGACTCCTGCGCCGGCTTCCCGACTGCCGTTTCAACTGGCTTTCCTTTGAAGGCCGCAACAGCGGCAAGATTCGATGCGAATCTAGTTTTCTTATTTCGGACCCTGCGAAGGTTCGCGAATTATTCAGCGAATTTTTGGGGCGCTTCCCCCGGTAGGACAAGCGATTTAAAGCCGGTTGGAGTTGCGGCTGAGTTTCAGCCGTGGATTCCAACGGGCGAACGATCTGGATTACTGCATCTTCTAGTCGTTCAGCAGTGCACGGAACTTGGGACTTGTCGTGATAAGCAGGCACGCGTCAACCAACGGATCGAAAAGTAACGGCGAGGGTGAAGTCGGTGCCGGCCTCGAAGTCGTCGCGGCTCTGCGCGAGGAGCTCCTGCCAGGAGACGCGTTGCTCGTCGCCCATTCGCCGAGAGCGTAGCCGCCAGTCCCTCCTACACGGGGGCGAGCAGCCGGCGGGCGATGCTCGCCCACGACCAGCGGTCGACGACCGCCTGCCGGGCGGACTGCCGCAGCACGTCGTGCTCGGCTGGAGAAAGTGCGAGCACCTCATTCAGCTTGCGGGCGAGATCGGCCGCATCGCCGGTCTCGAAGGATGCTAGGTGGCGGAAGCGCTCGGGATACTCCTCTTCCAGTCCGGCCGCAACCTCGGCGAGTCCCGAGTGCCGGGCGACGAGCGGGGGCGACCCGGCGGCGGCGGCCTCGGCCGCGACCATTCCGAACGCCTCGGGGAAGATCGACGGCACCACCGTGACGTCTGCGAGCGGCAGCAGATGCCGGAGATGACGGTGCTCGAGCGGCCCCGTGAACAGCGTGCGCGAAGGGGCAAGCGATTCGAGCGTTGAGCGGTACGGCCCGAACCCGACGACAACGAGCCGGGCATCGATTCCACGCATCGCCTCGAGCAGCACCTGCACGCCTTTCTCCTCGATCAGCTTTCCGAAGTAAACGACGAGCGGCCCGAGCCCGTCGAGAAACGCGGCCAGGCGCTGCGCGTTGCCGTCGTCGGGCAGGCGCTCGTCGCCGCCGTTTGGTGGATCCTTGCGGGCCTCTGCGAGCAAGTCCTCGAGCGCTGCGCCACGGTCCTGCAGAACGAACCTGTCGATGTCCACGCCGGGAGGAACGTCGAACACGCGGTCAGTGTGGCCAACCACGTCTGCGAGGACTTCGCGAATGTGCTCGGAGCCAACGTAGGTCGCGTCCGCGCGCGCAAGAGTTTCCCTCGCCCACTCGGCCAACTCGGGGCGCCCTCGCATCGAGTACTCGAGCTCGGAGCCGTGTGCCTTGACGCGAAAGGGGGCGCCGCTGGCCGCTCCGACGGGCCCGCCCATCAGCACGTGGTTGGTGAACACGAGATCGGCCGGCAGCAACGCGCGAAGCGCAGCCGCGTTCGCTTCGACGTACGCGCGTCGCTCGGCCTCGCTGAAGTCCTGGAGGAACTTCGGCTCGAGCCCCTCGTACCGATCCATGACGAACACGGGCAGCAGCCGACCCGGAAGATCGACGGCAACCGCCTGCGCGCCGCCGAGGTCGTACTGCTCCGGCGCGCGTTCCTGCGAGACGACGACGACCTCGTGTCCCCCGCGGCTCCACTCACGCGCGAGCGCGCGGGAGTAGACATTCGACCCGGTTCCTCCGAGGAGGTAACCGTGCCAGAGCAAGATGCGCATCGGCAGCAGGCTAACGCCGAAGCTGGTTGCCGGCGAAGCCGGAACCAGCTTCGAGTCTTAAGCGCTTCGACATTCGCCTACGGCGTGAACCCATAAACGTAGCCAACAAAGACCGTGCCGCGCAATTGTGGTGCGAGAATGCAACGCAACTCGCAAAGCGACCGTGGGCTACCCAGTTGGTTATCGTTACTCACCATGATGCGCTTGTCCGTATTTGAACTCGCCCGCGTGCTCGTACGTCCCAGTCACGTCCCCGGCTTCATCGTAAACTCGAATCACGGCATAATGTGATCGACTGCGATGCTTGGCGTACGCGATTGCATTGCTGATTGCGTTTGGCTTCGCCATACCACAGTCGACCGAATGGCAGCGCATCGGAAATTAGATCGGCGCCGCGACGATCTTTGCGCAAACGGACTTCGTAACCGTGTGCAGGAATCGTCGATGTCATGGGAGGGCGAACATTTTGCCGTCCCGGCAATCAAAAGCGCAGAACCCCTTTCACGAACCAAATCTCCATTCTTCGGCAAAAATGCGAGGGACTCCCAAGCCAACGGCCGCTTTGAAACCGGCTCGCATCGTTGTGGCAGCAGCAGGTGGCAAGTCCTTTTCATCCGGTGCTACAAAGTGGATTGGCCAATCAGAATCTCCGGTGGAGCTCTCGCCCGACACAAGAGCATTCGCCTCAAAGACCATAATCTCATGTACCAATTCGCTATAGGGTTCCAGCGAACCCCAGACGAGACGATCGCCGGCCTTCACGCGCCAGATTGTCGGCGCATCCATCGGCTCTTTCGGTTGGTGGCCGGCTTGTAATCGCTCCATCATCTTGAAGGCTGCTCTGCCGCACACTTCACTAGGATGAAGTTCAAACCACAAGGGCAAATCCGCCGATCGGTTCGTAATCGTAACAAAATCCCCATCGCGCATCATCCAGAAATCACGGATCATCCACCCAGATTCATGGTCGAAGGCGAGGACGTTCTGCAAACCAACCCACAAAACAAAGTCGCCAGCGCGACACGACCAACGAACGGTCAGATCATCCCCAAACCGTCGGATCGACGGTGTCGTAGTGGAACTCATGGCGGTGACCGTCGGGCGAAAATTCTACCTGCCAAAAGATTTCAATCTTCCTTGGTTACCGAGATTTCGTAGTCGGGATTCCCCGCCACATCTAGCATCTCCAAAAGCATCTCCTCGACATCACCATCCTCTTGGAAATTGCCGTCACATTCGACGAGAAGCCTTGGTCCAGACCACGTGTCGCTGCCTACTTCCTTCCTCCATTCGGACCCGCACAAGGACAATTCCAGAAATTCCGGGGAAACAACAAGCGTGTAAATTCTGCAGCCGCCGGAATCCTCGAACCTAACACTGTGATCCAACGTTAAGTTCAAAATTTCGGTCGGTGCCTGGTCAGGCAGCAAGTCAACTACAGCCATGAGGTGCCGCAGGGAGGCGGACGTTTCCACGTTCAGATCGTGTCTTCGCGCGATCGCAGCTAGGATGTCTCTGACCTGATCTAGTGTGCCACGATCCTGGAAAAATCCGCCACCGAAAGACGCTTCTTTTTCGGCCTCCTCCAGAGCGAGGTCCTTCACTCTTCCGTAAAGCTCTCCTGTGAGTTCACTCCAGTGTGTCGATCCCAAGAACGCGCTCGGTCCCGCCTTGTCCGGAGCATCAGTGCCCAACCACAAAAGACGAAGTTCGTCAGGGGGGAATTCTTTCAATAATTTTGAACAACAGCGCTCAACGAAGTCATCGAGCACACTGCACGAATCAGACGGCTTGTCGCGAAGTCGTGTCTTTAATTCTTCCCAATATGTATTGCACATGCCCGCTGCATTCACTTCCTCTGTGAAAACTTTGTGATCGAGCTGTTCTGCAATGACTCGGGCGTAGCGCTCGAATTTTGTATCGACAACGTGGCGCTGCTCAAACGCCTTTTGCGACTCATTCATAGCGTTAAGACGTGTGTTCTACCACACGCTACGCAGCCGTTCAATCGCATACGGTGGACGCTCGGATGGCTCGCGACATCAGACCCGCTGGCAATGTGGTTGGACCTAAAGTTCGCCGCCTGCGTAATGCACGAGGATGGTCGCAACCAGAACTCGCGGCGCGAGGCCAGCGAATCGGATGGGACGTCGGCCGCGACATCATCGCTCGAATCGAGTCACAAGTTCGGCTCGTGACAGATTCGGAGATTTTGTTCTTAGCAAAGGCGCTGGGCGCTTCCGTTATCGAGCTGTTCCCTACACAGCCGCGCCGATAAGCGACTCCCCTGTTTCTAAACGCGAGCGACCACCGGCGCTGCCCTAGCGTTCGTCCACGGAACCGCTAACCCGAAAAACCCTACGCGCAATGGGGAGGGGCGTATCATATATATAGCCCACGTCGCGCCAGGCGGCCGCGGGGAATCGCCGTTAATGACTTAGCCCAAAAGAATGTTTCCGTTCTCGCCTCGCGGCGCGGTGGAGTCGGCAGGCAGTCGATGGCCGTGCCGCTGTCCGCACCGCTCCTTAGGCCGTCAGGCACGTTCTTCAACGAACACCGCACCGCGTCTCCGAGGATCGAATCCAGCCGGCCAGGCAGTATCCCGATCGAAAATTGCTCCCGTCACGTCGGCGTCTTTAAGAGAAGCTCCGTCAAGTTTCGCTCTCATAAGATTCGCCCCCGCGAGATGTGCGCGTTCGAGCTTCGCATTGCTGAGATTGGCGCCCCAGAACTTCGCTCCAGCCAGATTCGCACCAAAGAAATCCGTCCATTCCAGACACGCATCCCAAAACTCCGCGCCGCGCAAATCCGTTTCACGAAGATCGAATTTGCGGAAGTTATTGAAACTCTCGCCGTGGGGCGGAGGATTTTTTCCAAGAACCGTCAGGATCGCCTGGATGTCTGTTCTTGGCTTCGGTTGGGGACCTTCGCCCGTCCGCACAGTCCGCCACCTCCTAGACGCACTTCAATGTTTGGCTGGCCATCCTTGAGCTCCGCGCCGAGTTGGCCCGTTGCTTGAGCGAAGCGACTAGTTATTTGCCCCTGCCGGTCGATATCGAGCTTGTCCTGCGTAGCTTTCAGATTGCGCGCCGTGAACAAAAGCCCCGTGAGGATGGCTGCACCGCCAGCCGCTTGAACGATCGCAGTCCAGATCTTGATGCGATTGTCTGTTTCGTACTGCAGAAGGGTCGCCTCAAGCTGTGCGCGCTTGTCAAACTGAAGATCCCGGTCAGCGGCGATCTGTCGACGTAGGTCGGCCGCTTGCCACGTTGGGTACCGAGACACGCTTAGTGCAGCAATCAGGGCGAGGAGGCCCGTCAGCAAGAGCAGGACGGCTAGGACGGTGCGTATCAGATTTTTCAGGATGCCCTTCCGACTCATATGTCCTCCCGCGTCGATAGAATCTTGATCATGGCGACTGCCGCCTCCGGCGGCAAGGAAAAGAAGTGTTGCTGTCCGGTGCTGGTTAACGGCTGCTGTTGACTTGGCGTCTTGATCCGAATTCCATCAACGTTTATCCCGAAAAAGTTGTGCGCAATCGGAGGGGCTTATCATATATGGGTCCTCGCCGCGCCAAGCAGTTCGGGGTGGTCGTTGTAATAGCTTAACCCAAAGAATTCCTTGGCCGGCTCACCGCAGCTGGGTGCCGCGGTTCATACCACTGGCGTCCCCGTCGCCATGATGGCCTGTCCCCGCCCCACCCACCCCCAGTCCAGGGCGACGGCGACCATGGCCACGATCAAAACGTGTACACAAATCATGGGCTAACTCGTTCAGGCTGAGGCGTCACAATTTGTGACGCGGGCACTTCCTCGGCCACGAGTGTCGTCGGGTCGAGTAACCACTCGCGATTGTATTCCATCAGGCGATGGCATTGCTCCCCGATAAGCACGAACACATCGCGGTTCGTGTTGTAGTCACTATGTAACTCTCTCGGGTTCAACGGTGGCAAGTTGCGACTCTTGAGTTTTCTCCGAGTCCAGCATGGCATGGCGCGCGTTCATCTTTCTCCCTCCTGGTTAGGCAATGAGAAAACGCACCAGCGATTGACCTCGATGAGTTTCAGCCGTTGCCCGAGGCAAAAGCCGCTGCATAAAAATCTCCCCCGAAAATCGCGAATTCGTTGCGAGGGAAAACTCAGAACTCAAGCGTTGCATATAAAACTATTGATTTATAAGCAGAGGTCGTTTAGGCTTGCGGAAATGAAACCCCAGCGGATTGCAATTTACGGGCGCGTTTCCACTGACGCGCAGAGTCACGCCAGCCAGCTTCGCGAGGTCCGCGCGTATGTGCGCCGGTGCTGGCCAAAGGCAGAAGTCACAGAGTATCTCGACAAAGCCAGCGGAGCACGCTTTAGCCGCGAGGGATTGGATGATTTGATGGCGAAGGTGCGGCAAGGCCGTGTCGATGTTTTGGCAGTTTACAAACTGGACCGGCTTGGCCGCAGCTTACAGCACCTAGCGCAACTTATTGGTGAACTCGAAGCGCACGGCACGGCGCTCGTCGCCCCGTCGCAGGGGATCGACACAAGCAAAAGCAATCCAGCCGGTCGCCTTCAGATGCACGTCCTAGCCGCAGTCGCGGAATTCGAGCGGAGCGTGATTCGCGAGCGCATCAATGCTGGCCTGGCAGCTGCTCGTGATCGCGGCGCGAAATTCGGCCGCCCGCGTACTCTTGATCGACACATCGCTGCGGTTGGAAAGCTGAGTCGCAGGGGATTATCGGGACGCAAGATTGCGGCAAGGCTGAAGATCCCGGAGGGATCGGTGTTCGCCGTGTTGAAGCGCGCGAAACGCCCCGGGTCAAAGCCGTGAACATTCCGGCAAACTAGTTAGATTCGTTTTGCATTGCCTTTCGGTGTTGGTGCCGATTTGTGGGGCATGTTGCCGTTATGCGGCTGCCCCTTGTCCGTCTTGATGGGCGAGGTTAACAGGAATTCGCGATTGTATTCCATCAGGCGATGCCGTTGTTTCTCGGTTAAGACGAGGACGTCGCCCTTTGTTCCGATGTTGATGTTCGCTCCCGGTGTCTTGAAGATCTCCGGCTTGTAAGCACGCAAGAGTTCGATCTGCAATCGGGAATCAAACTTGCGCACATAGCCCACTGGCTTGCCCATGTAAAAGATCGGTTCGCAATCACCTTCCAGCGCGCGTTGGAAACAGCGGCTATGCAGAAGTTCTACAGCGTGCTCCATCGCTTCCTCCCATTGCGCGGCAAATTCACCGTCGAGTTTGCGGTGCTCGTATGCCGTGTCCTGATTGATTCGGGCAAAGCGAGCTGCAAGCGACGGTGAATGGGTCAGACTCAAGGCTGACAGGAACTTCGGCCGCCATACGAGGGCGTAACGCGCGCACGCACGCGCGCTAGGCTCGGAGTTCTCGGTTTGCTTGGCCGCTAAGAACGCCGTCACTTTCTTGAATTGGTCTTCGTTCTCCTGTTGGAACCGCTTAGCGAACTTTAGGGCAATTTGTTGGGCCTTACGAATGCCGGCAGGTCCCGCGGCAAGTGCTTTGTCTAAGAGAGCGGTGGTGAGGCCGAGCTGGGCAGGATCTGGGACAGGAGCTGGCGTAATTTCTGCACGAACGTCAGCGAGAGACTTACGCTTCCTACTTGTGGGCTGCTGTGCTGGTTCCTCTGCTTGCTCTTCCCGAGGTTGTGGGGACTCGTATTTGACCTTGTACATTGTTGAGCAATCGCCGCAGCGTGCGTTTAGTGGGTGGGTATTGAGTATGGACGCTCGGTGTGAATAACACGACGGGCATTCAAGGATTACGCTGGCTTGCGGCTGCTTTGTCGTTTCCATGGGATTCTTGGGTTCGATTGGTGGTATTCCGTCTGCTCAGCGCGGTGCCTTGCTGAATTAGTGCAAACAGGTCAAGCCAAAAATCGGGAGCAATCGCTTTGGAAATCGAAGCAGTATCTTGCCGCTATGGGCGCCGGCGATTTCGTGGGCATCGCTCTAATGGCTAAGATTGGCTTTAAGGCTAAGAATGCGTTGCGCACCCGTCCAGGCTCGGGCATTGGGTCTTCACAGAAACTGAAAATGGCACTTCTTCATTCATAAGCACTTCCTGCTGTTAACTACACGTGTGTAGTTGGCGGCTTTCTCAGCGACTCTCTGGCTGGCTTCCGCGGCCGATTGCTTTTATCGGCCATCGCGAGAGTGCCTGTAAATCGCGCCGGCGCGCAAAGCAAAGTGAGGCCCAGTCGCGCTGCCGAAGGCCAGGTCCCCCCCGAGTCGGCACGAGTTGCTTCACGAAAGGCCATTGGCTTGCCCCTTACTTTTATTGGTTATCGCCTTGGGCGCCCTGACCGTGTGATCAAACCCATTGACCGAGCACGTGTAGTAAAAACACGGTGTCGCGAGGCAATGATTTTGCAGCTCGTGAACAGTCGTCTTTGAATCCGGCTGCTTGTTGATGAATTTCATCGCGGTCGCTAGATCCCAGTGGTTTGCCATGATCAGGTATTGGACTTCCTTCATCTTCGTCGCGTGAAACGCTGACAGCCCGATGATGTCTTTCCGGCTCAGCCCAATCGCGCCGTCCTGTAGCCCTTTCCGGTCCGCGTGGCCGTAAACCTTTTCGATTCGGTCAAGCGCGTGCGCTAGCTCGCTGTCGTTTTCGAGATCCGCGGACGTCCAGCCGTCGCTGTTGTTTCGACGAACACCACTCGGTTTATTGTGTTTCTGTAGCCAGCGCTCCACATGAGTCTGGAAATTGCGCTCCACTGGCTTTTGGTAGTTGTCCATGACCTCCGCGAACACTTCGCGCTGCGCTTCGGCGGTCGGAAGCTTCGCCAGTTCGAGGGCGTGCCTTCCAGGTAGCTTCGCGCCTAGGTTGCGCTCAACCTCGGCCTTTTGAGCTAAGCGCATCACGTGTACTGCGCTGATTCTCTCATCAACGTGGTGGCAGTAGTCGGTCCAGGTTTTACAGCCGAGCGCGCGCCAGCCCTCGCGGTCTCGCATTTCAAGGGCGATCGGACCAACCATGTCGATATACTGACCGCTCAACTCGATGATCTGAGCGTCTTTCGCCTGTGCCTCCTGTTTTGTCATCATTCCTTGCGTTGTGGTTTGTGTGATTTCTGTGTTCATAAGCGTTGGTTTTACCTCCCTGATTGCAGCGCCATGTCCTTTGCGGCCACGACCGCTGCAAAAATCGTTCGATGTTCCGGCCCGAGCCCTGGGGATGGGCAGCACGCGCCCCTACGCCGGTAGGCACCACCCATGATCTGTCGCTCGGCGGCCTTGCTGCACATGCCTTGCCCTTACAAGGGCAGAAGCCTGCCTTTTCACCTACTCGGGTATCCGAGACCAAGTGCGCGACGCGCCTTCTCTCACATTCGGCCACGTCTCACCCCTTCGATGAGTGAGGCCGAGAGCATAGGCTCGCAGTCTTCACCGTCGCTTCCAAAAACCCCGCCCTTAGACCGATGACACGTGCGCGATTCGGGCGGCAGCTTCAGAATGTATCCCACGCCGTCGCGTGTGTGATCATACAACGTAACTTCCGACAACCCGCCAGCGATCGTCCGCCATTTGGATTCCAACGCCCGACAAAGTTGCCGGGTGAGTAACGCCGGCGGTAATCCTGCCAAACAAAGATGACAATGACGATGTGAACCTTTGGAACCGCGTTCGAATTGCAAGACCCAAAACAAACGCCGAAAATGGACGTGTCCGAGCCCGGTGGTTTCTCGCAACCAAGCAAAGACCCGAGAAATGCAATCGACTTTTGATGGTGGCGGTTTCCGAAAGGTCAGCGTCACAAACAACTGCCAATGGAATCGCCTGAGTGCGTATGCTTCTGGCATTACGCGTTTTTTCATCATCCAACCTCCTTTCGTGCTTTTTCTTTCTCGCGCCGTATTTGCAGTGCCCTGCGGCAATTCGCGGCCAATTCCGGGTCGATGTCAGCGGGTTGCGATGCCAAAAACGCTCGTACCGAGGCGCAATCCACTAGGCGCTTGCCTTTAATCGTACCACGGCGACGCAGAACAACAGACCGAATCGCGCCTTCGCTAATCAGGACGTACGCAAGCGACCGCTTAATACCGAATTTTTTTTCAACTCCTGGAAGATCGACGAACTCCGGATCAACTCCCCATGAGGCCGCGACCGGTTGCGTCGTGAAAGTAGGGGTTCCGCCATCCCCTTTTTTGTCCAGTCTTCGCATAACTGGACGAAAATAACGAGTCCGGATGCGCGCTTCGTGTCACGCCTCAACCAACGAATGTACAGTTTTTCAGCCGCGAATTGCGGCGTGAAGCGCGCTACGCCTAACCGATGCGATGCGCCGGCAAACCAATGTACGGTTTTCCGAGCAAAATTGTGTCAAATCAACTTGTTGTCGGCCGGGATTAGCAATTCAGGAAGCTTCGCACCGCGCCGCTTATCGATACGTTTCCGACGCTTCCCTGCGTTCGCTCTGTTCTGTTGGGCCTTAGCAAGTGGCCATTCGAATCTGAATAATTCCCGCCTCGCCATCAATTCGTGGCGCGGGATGCCGTTCTGTTGCAGCATTTCGAGTTGCGCTTTTATCCGTCGTTGCGCTTTAGCGGGCACCTTCGGCAGCAGGCCTGTTTTCACCGCGTCTTTCCACGCCGGATGGTTGGGATGCACGCTTCGCAGCGCAGGTTTCCAGCGTGCCTTGTAGCACATAAGTTTCTCGAATTTCGCTAGCGCACGATCTGTATCCTTTTCGCCCGTTATGAATCGCATCGCCTTTTCAAACGGCACAATCTCGGGCAAGTGTGCCGCTGCCGCGTGTCCCGCCTCGACGATCGTCCCAACTGTACGCATTTCGGTTCGCCATTTTAGAACTTCCTCCCAAGCCTCTCTCAAGTTATCGAGAAAATAGAATGCTTGTTTCACTAACACCTGCCAGCGCTGCTGATCTCTCATTTCGACTGGCGCGTGTGCGTAAAGCATCCGCGCAACCTTCTCAACTTCCTCAAACGACCAGTCATCTAGCGGAGTACTTGCATCCGTTCTATCTGCTCGCACTTCTAACGTCGGATCGTGGTCATTCATGATCTAATTCGCGGCAGCTTCGCAATCGCTTTGCGCAGCGGTTCGAGTTCGCGGTGCGTGTAAACTTCGTTCATGGCCGGGCTTGCGTGTCCCGTAAGCCTTTGCCGAATTTCCTGAGCCACGTCGGCGTTTGCCAGCGCGCTGTTGAAGCTGTGCCTCAAGCTGTGGAAGCTGAGACTGCTTTGCGAGCGTCCCTCGCCGTTGCGCTCCCGCAGGATGCGTCCCTGAATGCCGGCGCGCCCCATGATGCGTTTGAACATCGACGACAGACCGCTTTTTCCGCCGCCGCTCTTGCCCGCGAGCGAGGGAAACACCGCCGCCTTGCCGATGCCGCGCGTCTGCTTTTTCAGCCACGCTGCAAGTTCTGGATGAATCGGCAGAACGACTTTCCTGTTCCTCTTTTTCCGACGCGTCTTACGCGGAATCAATTCTAGCTTTGTCAGCCCAGCATCGACCGACTCCCACCGCAGTTCCGTCACATCTTTCAAACGCAAGCCGGTGTAGTAGCCGCACAACATCGCGCCTTTCCAATCGCCTTCCGCTTCCGCGACTAACGCCCGGATTTGCTCCGGCGTAAAAACATCTTTTTCTATGTCGGCCTCATCATCAATCAAACCAACGCCAACGCACGGATCGGCGGCGACGTAGCCCTTTCGATGCGCAAGATGAAACGGTGAGCGCAGGATCTTCATCGCGCCGTTGACGGTCGCAGGCGAATGACCGGCGCGGCTGAGCGAATTGCGAAAACTTATCAAATCCCCATCGACAATCCCACTCAGGGTCCCGCCCGCTTTTTGTCCGAGATGGTCAATGAACTCGCGGACGATCTGCTCGTACTTCAACTTCGTACGCGGTGAGACACTCACTTTTTTTTCCTCGATCCATCCCGTCAGCCACGTTCGAGGGGTGTAGAAGTGAAGCGGGTTGCCTGTTGCCTGCTCGTATATCTCCGAGAGGACTTTGCGACACTGACTTTCTACCAGTCGACCGGCGCGTCCCGCTTTTCCCGCTGCTTCCCACTTTGCCGCAATCTGCTTGGCTAGTTCGCTGTCAGTCGTTTTGGTTGAACGTTTGAGCCGCCTGCCATCGGAATTGGCAAAAGATGCGATCCAAAATTTGCTGCGCCCGCGTGAATCTTTGAGAATGCTCGACACCTCAGAACAATAGTCAGACAGTCCGCCTTCGTCAAAGATGTTCGGAGTTGTCCGCCTTACGAGGGAAAAACAGATTTACTCAGGTGGTTGGATCGGAATGCGGGTTCGATTCCCGTTGCCCGCTCATTTGCCCTACGAAAGTCATCCGCAATTACGGGTTGGTGGGCGCGAATTTGGTAGTGCCATTAAATCTCCCAATTGAGTTCGCTCTTAATTTCTTTGCCGCTAATAGAGAGGACGGCCCTGGTCTTGTTGGCAGAAAAGGAAAATGAAGCCGGCAAATCTGGATTGTTTTTATTTGAGAAGTGCATGATCAAAATGCTCTTTTTCATGTCGAACTTTTCAATACGAAGACGGTCGCGGGGAAGGCTAACCCAGTCTTTGGCTCCGGGAGGAGTAAAGCGAACTGAGGCAATGACTGGGTCCGGCGCCATCCCGATTAGGATGTCGATGGCGTACCCACCAACTCCCTGTAAAAGAAATACTTCCAAATCTGCCGTTCGGCGACGTAAGGTGGCGACTGAAATCTCAGCAGATGCGAATCCTCTTATCTGTTTTGGGCCGCATCTTTTTCGAACAATTCTGTCGACTTTAGCAGATCTTCAATGGCTTGGGCCTCCTTTTCAACCCCGCGGTGGAGGACCCCAATCATTTCGACGCCTCGGGGCGATAAAGATTCTTCGCGCAGCAAGACTTCGAGGCCAAGCAACAGGGGACCCAATGGCTCCCGGAGTAGGTGCGTGATGCGCTGAACAAATTCTGCATTGCCAGTTACGCTCGGTTTCAGTCTTGCGTTCAATTGACTCACAGCTTCCTGATGTTCCTCAACGAATTGGACGGTTGCTTCAATAATGACGTTGTCGAAAAACATTCCACAATTCGCCGCGCGGCATTCTGTGCGTCAAAATCGAAACGTAGTTCCTCAGGGGCGAAGGCTTTAAGCCAGGTGTCAATGAAGTTCCGACGAATCAGGCAGATCTCGCGGATTAATTCTTCTAGCTTGTAACCTTGCCGCCAGCGCTTCCAGCCGTGCGCCCTGGCATCCTGCCTCGCCTCCCGCTTGATCTCCTTGGCATTGGGCTGTTT
>WNGA01009883.1_pt1 | contig 19205 bp, 22 predicted proteins | sample 5400061 | NCBI WGS metagenome assembly WNGA01 (sample SAMN13153366, study PRJNA577476) | soil metagenome | isolation source: 100 cm soil or saprolite under grassland replicate 2 | place: USA:California | collected 2016-06-15 | reverse complement strand
ATGTCTATCGCCTACATCGTCGTCACGCTTCTGGCAGCCGCCCTGGTGGCCTTCTCGGCCGGCGCCGTTTTCTTCCACGCCAAGTGGGTCGTAGAGCCCTTGACCGGCTACGGCGTCCCCCGCTCGTGGTGGCCGTGGCTCGGTACCGCGAAGGCCGCCGGGGCGGCAGGTCTGCTGGTCGGCCTGTTCGTGCCGGTCATCGGGGTCCTGGCCGGGATCTGCCTGGTGCTGTATTTCATCGGGGCCGTCATTACGGTGGTCCGGGCGCGCTGGTACTCGCATATCCCTGCTCCGCTGACGTACCTCGCGGTGGTGGTCGGGGCCTTGGCGCTGAGGGTCATCGTCTGAGCACCGCTTGTGCGGCAGTCGCGGGAGGATTCGAAGCAATGGATGAGAATCAGTGGCTGGCGGATCGCTTCGAGGAGCACCGGGGCCACCTGCGTGCGGTGGCCTACCGGATGCTGGGCTCGCTTGCCGAGGCCGACGACGCCGTTCAGGACACCTGGCTGCGGATGAGCCGGGCGGGAACGGACGAGGTGGAGAATCTTCGCGGATGGCTGACCACGATCACCGCGCGGGTGTGCCTGAACATGCTGCGCTCACGCAAGGTTCGGCGCGAGACGCCATTCGAGGCACACGTGCCCGATCCCGTCATCACCACCGATGGGCCGCTGCAACCGGAAGAGGAGGCGCTGCTGGCCGACTCGGTTGGCCTTGCCCTGCAAGTGGTACTGGACACCCTGACCCCGGCCGAGCGGCTGGCGTTCGTCCTGCATGACATGTTCGACCTGCCGTTCGAGGAGATCGCCCCGATGGTCGGGCGGACTCCGACGGCAGCCAGACAGTTGGCCAGCCGGGCACGACGTCGGGTCAAAGGCGCCGAAGCACCCGTCCCGGACCCCGATGTGGCCCGGCAACGCGAGGTGGTCGATGCCTTCTTCGCCGCGGCACGCGAGGGCGACTTCGACGCCCTCGTCGCCGTACTCGATCCCGGCGTTGTGCTGCGCATCGACGCCGGTGACACCCGCCCCACGGCGTCCATGGCCATCCGCGGCGCCGACGCCGTTGCCCAGCAGGCGCTCACCGGACTCACCTCCGCTCTGCGGGCCGTGGCCGTGCGTGTGTACCCCGCACTGGTCAACGGCGCGGCCGGAGTAATCGTCATCGTGCGTGGACGTCCCTTCATCGTGATGGGCTTCACGATCGTCAACGGCAAGATCGCCGAGATCGACGCGGTCGGCGATCCCGAACGGGTTCGTACCCTCACGGCGGCCGTCCTCAACGACGAGCAGTAACCGAGCGGTAATGCCGGACTGCACCACGACAACGAACGCCGCCGGCATCACGGCCCATGGGCGTGCATCCCATAGCTTGAGTAGCCGGGAGGAGTCTCACCTCCCGGCTACTCAACCTTTAGGAGAGCACGGTCGCGTTTCCGTTGTTTGAAGACACCTGCACGACGCTCATGGTCTGCGGATTCGTCAGGCACCTTGGACTGGGCATGTCCGCGGGCGCGCACGAGCGATCTGGGGACGGCCGGGGGAGGCAACACCTGCCCCCGGACTAGGCAATGACCCTGCCCCTGGCCCAGTCCGCGGTGCGGACGCGCTCAGATCGTGGAGTGGTTGCGGGCCCGGTAGACGGCAGGGAAGCCCTGGCGCCAGGTTGGGTAGCGCAGCGTCCAGCCCAAGCCGCGGAATCCTCGGCGGACCTGGCTGGGGTGAGCCGGTCGGCGGGTAGGGCCAGGGCGAAGGTATCCGTCCGGCGTGGACGCTTCGAAGCAGGAAGCAGGGTTTAGGAAAGATCGAGGACGAGGTCGGCGGTGGCGACGCTGACCTCGCCGTCGTACCTTTCGTTGGCGGCGGCGCGTGCAGCCGCCGGGTCCGTGCCGGGCTGCAGGTGGGTCAGAAGTAGGTGTCTGGCGCCGGCGTCGGCGGCCTGCCGAGCTGCTTGGCGCGCGCTCGTTAGGAAGCGCCGCGAGTCCTCCGGCACCTGATCGACATAGGTGGCCTCGGCCATCAGCACGTCGACGTCGCGCGCCAGTTCCACCACCTCGGGGCTCGGGCCGGTGTCACCGGTGTACGCGAACTCCCGCCCGCCCGCAGCCAGCCGTACGCCGGCGTTTGGCACCGAGTGTGGCAGCAGCCGGGTGTGGGCACGGAACGGGCCGAGATCGAGGCGGCTGCCGGCGGTGAACTCGTGCAGGACGTAGGCGTCGGTCAGCAGCCCGGGCCGGTCCAGCGCGAGCACCGCGTCCAGCGCGCCAGGCAGCGCGTACACCGGTAGCGGTGCCGGCGGGTCTTCGCGCAACGCTCGTGCCCGCGGCAGCGGGTTCAGGTCGGCGCAGTGATCGGGATGTCCGTGGCTTATGAACACCGCGTCCACTTGGTCGGCGGTTACCCGTTCCAGCAGCCGCGGCACGGTCGCGTAGCCAAGATCGACGATCAGCCGGAACCCATCGTGCTCTACAAGGTAGCCGCTGCATGCCTGGCCCGCCGCTGGCCATACACCGCACGCGCCGAGAACCGTGAGCCGCATCCGAAAGACATTATCGGCTGGATCGTAATAGCCGAACCCGTGGCGGCCGTGTCCCGTCGAGTGGTGCAAGCTGGTCGATCGGTGCGCCGCCGCAGCCCGTCCCGACGAGCGGCCTCCGTGCCGCGGTTGTGATGCTCATTCATCACTCTGATCACCCGCGGCTGCCACCGGGCGATCCATACCGGGCAGGAGACACTGACCGCTGACCTGGCCGACACGGTCCGCATCGACGAGGCGTCCGAACAGGCCCGCCACCACCTGTCCGCCGCGTTCGCCGGTGGCCGCCTCACCACCACGACCAGGCCCCGGCGCGCGGCCAGGGTCGTCGCGTCATGCCGGTCGCCGCCGCCCCGCCGGCGGCACCGCCACGGGCCCTGCCCATTCGGGTGCCGATCACCTCGGCGAGAACCTGGACAGCTGGTTGGAAGCCCTCGCCCGGCGCAACGGGTTGAGCGTGGGTGCTCTCCTGGCCGCGCTCGGGCTGCCCGCCACGCGGTCCGGTCACGGGCTGGACCTGCTGCTGCACCCGCCCGCCGACCTGCTGCGCCGCCTGGAGCACCAGACCGGTCTGCCGACGGACCGGTGCCAGCCGCCGAACCGGGCCCCGTTAGCGATCTTTGGTCGCTAGGCGCCTACCAAATCCATCGCGAAGGTAGTCGTGTGTGCAGGCTGCTGACGGCGCTGTCGGTCACGCAGGCACACACCAGCCGCGGACTGGCATTCGGTGGCTGCCGGGCTGTAACGCCCGCCGGAGCGCGAGCGGGTCCTTGATGCTGCGCAGCGTGTACACCCCTGCCAGCTTGGGCAGCTTGCGGGCCTCTGCGCCGGTCGTGATAGCCATGCCGATGTAGCCGACCTGCTAGCCTCCCGCGACGACGACCCGTTTCTCGGCGTCCAGCGCGGTCGCGGCAAACGCCGAGCCGCAGGTCGATGTCGAGGCCGGTGCGCGGCGACTCCTCACTGCGGAAGAACTTGGCGCCGCCACCTCGTCGGTGAGGAACTCCTTGGACAGCGGCGGCCGGTTGTAGGGCGGGTGCGCATCGGCGCCGATCAGGGTGACCGTGCCGTCGAAGCCGCTACGTCGCGCGGCCTCAACTGCTCGCAGGCCTGTGCGATGCCCCGACGACCACCAGGCCAGGCGCGCTCATCCCTCCGGGCTGAGTGCTTGGGTCGGGCACTGGTACGGCCTCCTCCAAGTCCTGCCGGTCGGCCTTGGTGAATTCCCCGCGCTGCCTACGCCGCTGCTCGTGCTGCTTACGCTGCCCGTACCGGGTCACGCCCCGCGGCTTGTACACTGCCAGCACCGTGGCCACGAGCAACGCCAGCAGGCCGCCGCCGGAGTGGACGATGTGACCCGGATCCTTCAGCTGGTTGAGATCGGCGCTGGACAATGTCGTTTTTGCGGCTACGCCTGCGAGTTGGCTAAGTGACGTTGTGTACTCGAGCAAGACGAAGACGGCGAAGATGTTCAGCAGGAGTTTGAACAGGACCCAATAGTGGCGGAACAAGCCCCAGGTGGTGCCCACTGACTGGACAATCCCGGTGAGCAGCGAAGCGAAGGCGAACGGGACGATGACGAACCAGGCGATCAACTCCATCACCAGGATGGCGGCACGCACGGCCTGAGCATCCTGGTCGGCCAGAACGTCGACGGCGAGGACTAGGTAGGCAGCGGCCGCGCCGAGCCAGCCGACCGAGGAAATCACATGCGCGGTGAGCATGAACTTGCGAAGGCGCAGTGGCATGGTCATGGTCATCACATGCCGGCGAAAACCGTGAAGCGGAGGATGACGAACAGCAGCACCACGACGGCCAGGATGGTCCCGAACACCTTCACCCAGCGTGGTGTGCCGGTGGTCGATTCGCGGTCGGGCGGCACGCCGGTGTCATCGGTACGGGGGTAACGGGGCGGGTCAGCCATGTGCTTTCTCCTCTGTCACGCGTGGTCGTCTGAACGAAGCCGGGAGTTTCTGCAGGTCAACCCGTAGATGGTGATACGGTCTCCGACCGTGATCGAAGATGGTGAGCTCGAGCGGGATCTGGCCACGCTGGTGCTTGCTCGGTCGGGTCGGCTGGTGGCCACGGGCAATCGGTATGAGCCCTACCGGCTGCTTGATCCTGATGGGACGGTGGTGGAAGCGGCCGCCGCCCCAGGCTCATTGAGCATTTGGTTCAGACAAGCGGGCATCTCCCGCGTGAGGTTCTGGACTGTCATGCGGTCCAGGCTGGCGGCCCTTGCGTACACCCGTCGTCCCCCCGCGATCGGCGCTGCCTGTACGGTCAGCTGAGTACCCGGCGTACGTCGGTCGTCGGACGCCACCACCGGCATCGGTGGCCTATCGTCGTCACCGTGAGTAGCCTGCGGTGGCCCGCCGCGCGGCCGGTGCTGTCGGACACCCTGCTGGCCGTCGCCGTCGGCGTGGCGGCCCTGATCGGTGCCGCCGCCGCGGGGCACAGCCAGCCTGACCGAATACCCCTGGACGCGGCCGGCGCCGCATTGGTGCTGGTGGCTGCGGGCGCACTGGCGCTGCGCCGGCGCCGGCCGCTGGTCGTGCTCGGGATCGTCACGGTCGCGATATCGACCTACCTGATCCTGGGCTACCCCCACGGCCCCACCACGGCCCCGCTGGTGGTCGCGATGTACACGGTCGCCGTCCAGTTGCCGATCCGGCAGTCGCTCCTCGCGTGCGCGGTCGCGTTGGTCGGCGTGTTCGCCGAGTCGTTCTGGCTGGCGGTGTCCGGCTCGTTCGGAGGGCTGGTGGCGATCCTGCCGTGGACTGGCTGGCTGCTCGTGCCGTGGACGGTCGGCGCTGTCGTGCGCCTCGTCCGTCGGGCTGGCGAGGAGGCCAGCCGCGAGCGGGCGTACGCGGAGCAGTTGCGCATCGCGCGCGAGGTGCACGATGTGGTCGCCCACGGGCTGGCCGCCATCAACATGCAGGCGCGGGTCGCGCTGCACGTGTTGGATCGCCGCCCGGAGCAGGCCCGGCTCGCGCTCCAGGCGATCAGCCTTTCCAGCCGGGACGCGCTGGATGAGCTGCGGGCCACGCTCGCGGTGTTGCGGGCACCGGGCGCTGTGGCCGCTGAGGACGGGGACGGACGCCGGCCCTCGGCCACGCTCGCCCAACTCGACCGGCTGGTGTCCCGCATGGCCGACAGCGGGCTCCAGGTGACCGTGAAGATCAACGGCGTTCGATCGGACCTGCCGCCCGCCGTTGATCTCGCCGGGTACCGGATCATTCAGGAGTCGCTGACCAACGTGCTCCGGCACGCCGGCTCGGCGACGGCCACGGCACGGGTGGACTACCGGCCGGACGCGCTCGTCGTGGAGGTGCTCGACGACGGGAACGCCCGACCCGGCCGCCCGCTGCGCGCAGGCGGGAACGGGATCGCCGGCATGAGCGAACGGGCCAACGCCCTCGGCGGCACCCTCCAGACGGGCCCCCGGGCCGAAGGCGGCTTCCGTGTCCACGCCCAGCTGCCGATACCAGCGCCCGACGCACAAGAGCCTGGGGTACGCGCATGATCCGGATAGTGATCGTCGATGACCAAGGCCTGGTCCGGATCGGCCTGCGCGTGCTGGTCGAGACCGAGGACGACCTCACACTCGTCGGCGAGGCCGCCAACGGCCGCGACGCCATCGAGCTGATCCGGCGGACCCGGCCGGACGTCGTCCTGATGGACATCCGGATGCCCGTGATGGACGGCATCGAGGCCATGCAGGCGATCGCCGCGGACCCGCGGCTCGCCGACACGCACGTCATTGTGCTGACCACCTTCGAGCTTGACGAGTACGTGTTCGACGCGCTACGGGCCGGTGCCAGCGGATTCCTGATCAAGGACACCGACCCCGCCGACCTGCTGACCGCGATCCGGGTCGTGGCCGCAGGAGACTCGCTGCTGTCGCCGTCGGTCACCCGCCGCGTCATCCGCGAGTTCGCCACCGGTACCCGTCGGTCCGCCCCGCACCCGCAGATCCGCCGGCTCACCGACCGCGAGCGGGAGATGGTGAGGCTGGTGGCCGAGGGCCTGACCAACGACGAGATCGCCGAGCGGCTGATGCTCAGCCCGGCCACGGTACGCACCCACGTCAGCCGCGCAATGACCAAGCTCGGCGCCCGGGATCGAGCCCAACTGGTGGTGTTCGCGTACCAGTCCGGGCTCTCGCCGGGCAGCGTAGGCCCCTGAACTGCTCCCGTCTGCGCCCGCTTATCGGCGATCCAGGGCGCCGGCCAGGTAGTCGTCTGGCGATCTTCTCGGTGTAGCGCCGCTGGTGTAGCCGCCGTGTGTGGGGTAATTCGGCGTGGGTCGGGGGTTGCTGGCCGCCGCCAAACCTGCAGTGCAGTCAGGCCACGCGGCCGGTTGAATGGCGTGCGTTGGCGGAACTGTCCCGGGTGGAGGCACAGATCGTCAAGAGGCTGCGCGGTGCGCGGACGAGGCTATTCGTGATCCCAACCGGACCGAGGCGAACCCGAAAGCCGAGCAATGGGGTTCGTGGCCATCTCGTCGAGGAGGGTATGCGAGTACCAACCTGCAAAAATGGTTCAAGCGAGGTCGGAGCATCGCCCAGCCCTGGAACAACGCTCTGAACAGCCAAAACGCCGAACGAACCTTGGCACAAAGAGATCGACTACTTGCAGGTTTGTCTCTGCCCCGGGATTCGAATCTATGCAACGCCGCAGCTCGCCACTCCCCCAGCCACAGGCGTTGATCGTCTCGGCAACGTTGCAATGCTTGATCACCATCCTGGGAGGCTGCCGCCGAAAGGCCCATGCTGACAACACCAGCTCGCATGACAAAGCGATCATGCAGTCGTCGGTCCGGGTCGTACTCCAACTCAATCCTGGGTGTGGTGAGGTCGCCGCCGCCTGTGTCATTCCCACGGGTGTCGTGGTCGGACACCACCCGCACCGATCGTGGAGACAGTGATCGAGTGTTAGGAGGCTGGCGATGAGCAGCAACGGTGGGGTGTTCAAGCGGTGCGGGTGTCGCCATCCGCAGACTGATGGCGGCGGCGCTGATCGTCCGGGGGCTGACCGGCCTGACCGGTACCACCGGCCGGCTCGTGTCGTGGACGCCGTCCGATCACTTCGTCGAGATCGACCGGCGCCGGTACGGTCCGCTCTGCCTGGGTACCGGCGCCGCGGTCGCGGCCAGCATGATCAAGAGACCGGGCCGTTAGCGCCTTTTCCCGTGCAAGAAGTTCCGAGCAAGCCTTGGATGACACGGTCGCGCCCGCAGCTCACAGAGCCCGTCGCGGACTCACGACACTGAGACACGAGCAACAACCTGGGGGTACCAGACGGACTCCAACGCCGTTGTTGGGTTCAGGCGCCAAGCACCAAGCCAAACCGACGATCTCGCTGATCGCGAAGGGGCTGACCACCGGTGAGGTCGCCGCGCACCTGCAGGAGGTCTATGGGGTGCAGGTGTCCAAGGACCACATCTCCTCCATCACCGACCGGGTGATGGAGGGCATGACCGAGTGGTGCAACCGGCAGCGGCCCCTCAACAGCGTGTACCCGTTCATCTTCATCGACTGCATCCATGTGAAGATCCGCGACGGGCAGGTCGTCAACCGGCCCATCTACGTCGCGTTGGCGACTGCCTGCCCTGGGCTGTCACCCACGAAGGTGACCGCAGTAGCCGCCCCCGGCTGACCAGGTGAGGCCGGCCGCGCGGTCGAGGACGCGGGCGGATGTGCCCCACCCGCACAACGTTCAGCGACCGCGCCCCGGGTTGGCCACACAACGGGCAGCCCAGCGATGTTCTCCCGGCCCCGCAGCCCTCGTCCGGGTGCACCGTGGCCGGTCTCAGCCGGGGTCCAAGGCTACGGCAGCACGAGCGTGATGGTGTTGCTGGGGCCCGACAACGGCCCTGTCCAGTTGTCGCCGTACCACACGGTCACCTGGTATGTCCCGGCCGGCAGGCAGTACGAGCTTACGAACCAGATCGTTTCGTAAGGCTGACCGCTGTAGGTCGACTTGAAGTAGTCGTTGGATGGGCCGTTCCAGATGTCCGCCTTGTAGTTCACGCCCCAGGTCAACCGGTCGTGTGCGCCCTGGCTGCCGTCGACGCGATCGAGTCGGGCATGGCTGCGCTGCCTGGATGCCGCTGGCCCGTCCGAGCCCCGTACCGACGGGCCGGAGACATCGCCTCGAACCGCACAGCCCAGGCATCCGCCAGCGACAGCCGGTGCTGCATACCATCCTCGTCGACATACCTGAGCCGGGACCCGTCCAGCTCCACCCCAGCCGCGTCGTCGACCACGCTCAACGTCGCCGTCACACCAGGCATTCTTCGGCATCAATCACCCGATCCCCCGGCAACGACTCGCAGGGTAATTCTGACGCTCGCAAGATCACTCGCAACCTAAGTCTGACACTCGCAACCTTCGGCGATACAGGACACAAACGGCGAGCGGCATGCTCGCCGGATGCACGGTCAGATATCCCTTCTCGGGCAACCCGGCCAGTTTCTCATTCAACTTGGCTTGATTCGGCCTGCGCAGGCCAGATTGAGTGAGACAACGAAGATCGACTCTACCATTTGGCCGATTCGGTGCAGGTGAAGGGCCTCGGTCGCGGGGCCGCAGAACCCGCTTGTGTTGCCCTGCCCACGACCCGAACGCCAATCACGATTCTGTATCCGGGAGTCAAAATTCAGAGTTTGATGGCCACTCGGCCAACCCGCGCCGTGTGCTGTTAGATCCGAGCTACCGAGCTACCGGGAACCTCACCTCACAGCCCGCGGCGGTGCAACGCGTAGCCGAACGCGCAGAGGGCGGGTATCAACGTGGCGGGTACGAGGTTGGCGGGCACACCAGCGATGCGGGGCAGGTGCCCTGGCTGGTCCTCGACAGCGGTACCGGGAGTGGCAAGGGCGAACAGGAACGGTACCCAGGCGATCGCGGGAAGCAATGCGGCGGTCTTCGTGGCCAGGTCGGGTTCGGCCGGTTGCCGGCCGGGCCGCCACAGCAGCCATAGGGCGAGCAGTTGCGAGCCGGCTACGGTGCCCCACCCGGCGGCGCTGTGGAATCGGGCGTGGGGCGGCCAGTCGGGGTTGAACAGGTGCGTACGGTTGAGGTCGGCGCGGCCGGTACCGAGAACCGTGCCGACGGCCGCGCCGGTGAGCACGATGCGGCTGATTCTCATGTCCGTGCCTCTCCGTGCCGCGGATTGGTGTCAGCTGAGCGTGATCCGGCGGCCGGCGTCGCCAGTCCGGGCGGCTGCACCTTCCGCAAGTGTGCGGCGGACCGGGCCGCCTGGCGGCGTAGCAGTCCGCGGGGTACCAGGGGGAGCACCCGCATCGCCACCCGGTAAGCCCGGCCGGGGAAGACCAGTGCGGCGCCGCGGTCAAAGCCGGCCAACGCCTCGCGGGCACACTGGGCCGCGCTGATGCGCAGGAACTGCGGCGGACCGCCGGTCATGCCGCCCACCGTCCCGGCTACCTGGTCGAACTCGCTGTCCACCGGGCCGGGGCATACCTGGGTGACGACCACCCCCGTGCCGGCCAGGTCGGCGCGCATGCTCTCGCTGAAGCCGTCGACGAAGTGTTTGCTGGCCGAGTACGCCGCGGCCGCGGGCATCACCGTCAGCCCCGCCCCGGAACCGATGTTGAGCACCCCACCGCGGCCACGGGCCACCATCGCAGGCACCAGGGCCGCCGTGAGCTGCGCAACCGCGACGACGTTGGTGCGCAACACCTGGCGGGTACGTGCCCAGTCCGTGCGGTCGAACAACGCCTGGTCGCCGACGCCGGCGTTGTTGACCAGCACGTCGACCGGCCCCACCTGGTCACGGACGGCGGCGAGGACGCGATCGGTGTCGTTTTCGTCCGACAGGTCGACCGGCAGGGCCAACACGCGCAGCCGTGGCTGCTGCGCCCGCAGTTCGTCGCGCACCTGGTCGAGAAGCCGGGCGCGGCGGGCCAGCAGTACCAGCGTCGCGGCCCGCCCAGCAAGCTGGGTGGCCAGTTCACGACCGATCCCGGAGGAGGCACCGGTGATCAGCACGGTACCGTCATCGACCGGAGGGCGTCTGGCTTCGGTCATCGGCGCACCTTCGGGTGGAGGCGGTTACGACGGAACGTCCCGCCGGTCAGCTTCAGGGGCGTGATGCGCGCCCCACCGAGCATACCGGCCACTCGGCGACACATCATCTCCTCAAAGCGGCTTACTCACAGTGCCGCCGACGTTGGCCCGGCCTGGAGCGCGGTCGTCGCGCCGACGACGGCAGGCTCGGCGACGACAGACCGGCCCTCCGGGATTTCGCACCCACGGATCAGATTCAAACGAGACGGCTCAGCACAAGACTGTCCCGTGTCATGCGATCTTCCTTGGCGTACTGGTCGTGTCCGCGGTGAGGAATCTTGAATGGCAATCGGTTGGCGGGGCTCGGGCTGGAACGCGGGCGGGTGGGGGCGGCGGCGACCGACTTCGCCAGCGAATCTTGGTCTCGATGCGCATCCGCACCAGGGCGGTGAGCAGCCCCCGGCGCGGTCGATGGCCTCGGGATCGTGCATCGAGCAACGGGTGGTGGCCGAGACCCCGAGGTCGAGCAAGATTCAGTGGCAACAAGGGAAGATCTTCTGGCAACGGACAGCTGGATCACGCCTCCCCGAGACGACCAGGGGCATCACGTCGCTTCCAGCCACGTTGTTTGAGACAACTGTTGTACGTCGACGGCGGCCCAGATCTGTACACGTCCGAGACCAGGGCCAACGGCAACCTCGACGCCACCGGCCTGGCCCACCTGCTCGCGCTTCCGGGACACCTGCCGCAGCTTGCCGGCATCGGCCCCACCACGCCACTGCTTACCCCGCCGGAGGTGGCCTACGGCCACGGCCCGCCGACGGCGCCCATGAACGCCGGCTGCTCGACGACCTCGGCATCAGCAACATCCCCGCCGGCCGGGTACATCAGGGACGTGGCGGCCGCCGGCCACGCCCGGGCCCAGGTGGAGGCCGCCGCGCCGGCCTTCGTGCTGCATGTGGACGTCGACGTGCTCGCGTTTGTCGGCGCGCCGCTGTCCGACGTCCCGGAACCGTTCGGCCTGACCCTCGACGAGCTCACCGCCAGCGTGGCGGCGTTCGTGGCAAGCTCACGCCTCGCCGGCCTCGTGATTACCGAGATCAACCCCGACCACGTCCCGGATCCCGGCATACTCCAGCAGTTCGTCACGACCCTGACCACGGCCCTGGCGGCCCCGTGACGAACCGTGCCCGACAACTCGCGCGCCGGCCCCGGCAACAGCCAGCCGAGCAAGCGGCACGCCAAGACTCCGGTGGCGGTACCGGGCGCGTTGAAGGACGGCTGACCGGGATCTTCCCGGCCCGGCAGGCTGCCCGGATGTCACATCCAGCCGGGCTGTCCCGTTCTACCACTGACCGACGACGAGGGCGGCTCGGGCCTGCCGAAGGCCCAGGCCGCTACCCGGGAGGTGCGCGGCTGTGATGGAACCAGGGATGGTCACCGGCGGCACCGGTACGCTCGGCCGGATGCTGGTTGATCAACCCTTGACGCCCCAGTTGGGCGGCGGAGGCGCTCAGCCCCCGGCCGAGTGTGGACGCCTCGTGCACCGGGGGCACCGGCGAGTTGCGCCGCGGCGCCGGGCACGACAGGCTCTCGCGGACGTGGATACGGTCATCCGCTGCGCCACCGACTGCGCGGCGATGTGCGCGACGCTGGCAACCTCATGACCTTCGAGCGGTTCCTGGCCGAGCGGCTCGCCCGCACCGCCGGATCGGTCGCGTCCGCGCCACCGCCCGGGGCGCGGTCGTGATGCGCGCCCTCCGGTGGCTGCGCGGCGGCCTGCTGTTCTTCGCCGCCGCCGAGGCCCTTATCGGTGTCTGGGCGCAGGGGTGGCCGCGCTCGTTCTACACCGACTTCCCGTTGCCCGGGCACCGGTGGGTGGCGAACCTGCCGTCCTACAACGAGCACGTGCTGCGCGACTTCGGTGGCCTCAACCTCGCCTTGGCCGTGGTGTTCGGCGTCGCCGCCGTCACGCTGCACCCCGTGCTGGTCCGTGCGGTGCTGGCCGGCTACCTGGTCTTCGCCGTGCCGCACCTGGTGTTCCACCTCAACCACCTGCAGCCTTTCGGTAGGACGGACGCGGCCGCCCAAACCGTCGCGCTGACCGCGGTCGCCGTCCTGCCCATGGCACTGCTCGCGCTGACCCGCCCGCCGGCCAGCCGGTCCCGGCGCGATCCCGGCCCGGGGACACGACCGCAACATCCCCGCCGAACTCGACCGTGAACCCCCGACACCGCCCCGTAGACGGCAGGCGCCGCCGAGTGTGACGTCGCCGCGGGCTATGTCGTCTTCCATCTCAGAGGACACCCGGCCCCGCTCCGGCTGCAGTCACTGCGCCGGAACATGATTCCCGCCCGGGCCGGGGTACCCGAGCTTGGGAGGTGGTGAACATGGTCTCCGTAACGACCCGACGGACCACGATGTGGATCATCATCGCGGCGGTCGTGATCGCGGCCATCATCGTGGCCGTCCTACTCCTGTCCAGCGGCGGCGGTGGCGGCGGCACCGGTGGCGGCGGCTACTGACGGCGACGACGACACCGGCGGCGTGTCCGTACATGGCAGCCCTCGGGCCGCAGGCAGCACCGGCGGTGAACGATCGGTGCCTGGCAGGTCACCGGCGGCAGCCCGGTCCGGACCTGGCCCGCAAACGCGGTCACCAGCCGACCAGGGCGTTCGTGATGCGTCTCGCCGTGTCGGTGTCTCAGCCTGGGTGCCGTGCAGCACGAGGGTGCCGGTTCCGCTGGCTATCTGCACGAGTCCGCCGGCCCGTGTTCTCGACCAGCTTGGCGCCGGCGCCTGGGCCGCGGGAATCTGGCACCGTCTGCGCCGGTTGAGCGGGCAGCATGCCGCAGCCGAGGCAGCCGGAGTTCGGGGCCCAGGCGGCCCGGTACGCGTGCCGCACGCCGACTGTGCCAGCGCGTCTGCGAATGTAGCGCGGCTGTGTGACCGGGCCTCGCCGTGGTGCCGGCCGGCCGGACCGGTTCATGGCTGTGGTCCGGGCCGGTACCGGCCGGTGAGGCTTGCCGGTGGGATGCTCCACCGGGGTCGGCTCGTGTCGGTGGCGGGATCGATGCGGCGCAGCTTGTCCGGGTTGACGACCAGGTCGATCGCGGTGATCCGCCCGCCGGCGGTGCCGACCACCCCGACGCCGACCACGGTGTCGCCCTGCTTGAGCAGGAAGCCGGGCGCGGCGTTGACCCCTACCGTGGCCACGGTCAGGCCGGTGTCGCGGCGCGCGGTCAGCCCGGCCACCAGCCGGGCCACCTGGTCGGCACCGTGCACCGGGCGCAGCGCCGCGGGCGCCTGCCCTCCCCCGTCGGAGCGCAACACCACATCCGGGTCGAGCAGGCCGATCAGCGTGTCGATGTCACCGGTGCGGGCCGCGGCGTGAAACGCCGAGACGATCCGCTCCAGCTCACCGGCATCGACGTCGACCTGCGGGGCGCGGGCCCGCACGTCGCGGCGGGCCCGGGAGGCCAGCTGCCGGCAGGCCCCCGGGGTCCGGCCGACCACCCGCCCGATCTGCGCGAAGCTCAACCCGAACACGTCGTGCAGCACGAACGCGACGCGTTCGGCCGGGCTCAGCGTCTCCAGCACGATCAGCACCGCCATGTGCACCGACTCGGCCAGCGTGACCCGCTCGGCCGGGTCGGATTCCGGCGGGTCGGGGGCCAGCGCGTCGCCGACCAGCGGCTCGGGCAGCCACGGCCCGACGTAGGACTCCCGGCGGGCCCGCCGACGTCGGTGGCCTCGGCGCCGGCCAGCCGCAGGTACGCCTCCTGCACCGCGTCCTCGGCCTCGGTCAGGCTGCCCAACAGCCGGTACGCCACCGCCAGCAGGTAGCGCTGGTGGCGCCGCCACTCGGCAGGATCGACATCCATCCAGCTCTCCCATCCGGACCGTCCGAAGAAGACGAGACAGGCCACGCGTCGTTGCCACACCGGGCAAGCCCGTTCACGTCTCGGTATGACGCGCCGCCGCTTGATGTTCAACGGTGCCGTCACGGTTGCCGGGGCGCGAGCCTACGCCCTCGAACGCGCTGGCACTGCCGGCGTCCCGCGTCCACCCCACCTACCGCGCACACGCTTGGACGGTCATCAGCCACCGACGTCGTAGCGGTTGCCCAGGCGGGAACCGATCGACTCATCTCGGGTACGTCCGATCGGCTAGGACATACCCGGGCCGTTGACCGCAAGCGCCCAGACCGTTACGACGAACGTGAGGAATTGCAGAATTGCCCGGACCGCCTGCCGCCGCTCGAAGCGCCGGAAGATACCGGCGAGGACCGCCTCGTCGTCCGGTGCCGGGCTGCCGGCCCACGGTGCGATCGGCCAGTTCGCTCGCGCCGCCACCACCGTCGACACGGTGTAGGCCACCGCCAGCGCAGCGGCCAGGCCGACCGGCAGCAGACGCCCCGCCGGCAGGTCAAGCGTCGCGGCCCAGATGGCCGCCGCGATCGTCAGGACGGGCCCGCCGATACCCATCGGGATCAGCCAGAACCGCCCGTTGGCCATGTGCGAGGCCTGGCTGTAGGCGCGGTAGGCGCGCATCCCGATGCGGTGCCGAGCGGGAAGCTGTTCGACGGACTGATCGAGGCTCGCCCCCGCGATCAGCCCGTGCACCGTCGTCACCGTCGCGAGGAGTACCAGCCACCACGCGTGTTCACTCATCCAGCCCACCTCCAATGAAGCTGACGTCCGCACGGGTTACCAGCACGGCGATTGCGGTCACCTGGGCGCGGAAGACCGGAATGCCCGTCGAGCCCCTGGTTCGTCCGTGGCACGCCATCACGAGTCCCGGCCGATCCTGTCCCGGGGTTGGTCGCTCTACTGTGGAGAAATCCAACGTCCGCACGCTCACCGTCCCGACCACGCCGACATGGTGACCGCCGACGGCCACGGAGACCAGCGCAAGGCACCACGATCATCGCCGATCCTTCCGCGGCGCGAGCCGGCCGGCCAGCTCGGTGACACGCCCGCCCAACCGTTGCGGGAGATGCCGTGACGGGCCCACACCCGGGCCGGTGGTTATCTGATGCGTTCCTTTTTGCCGCTTCTGATCAGCGGGACGGCGAACAGCACGAACACGGCAACGTCAACGCCGACGTTGAACCACACGCCGAAGTACATCGACGCCCCCGCCTCAACGACCAACCAGGTCAACAGACCCAGCAGCAGGACTCGTTTCAGCTCGGCGTCGTCCCGGCGGAACGCCAGACGCCCGGCCAGCAGCAGGGTCAGGCCCCAACCCGTCATGATCGCGCCGTACAGCGCGCTTTCCCACGGCAACAGCGTGGCCCGGTCCACCGGCAGGATCTTGAGGCCGAAGAACACATAGATGACCCCGAACAGCACCAGAATCGCTGACACGACACGGAACCAGAGCCCGAATTTCTCGCTGCTCATGATGCCAAGCCTCCTTCCGTACGTCCCGCCCTCAGCGACAGCGCGGCCGGGCGTGACGCGACCGTGAGGGCCGACCGTTGCGGTCTTCGTTCGGCGACGGCGGTGATACCGGACCTGTTCCGCCGGCCCCCACAGCGCCAGCAGACCGACCGCGAGATGAGCGAGGTGTTGCGACCGGCTGATCCTGCCCGGGTGATGGAAGACACCGGGTGTGGCGGCGCAGCCGAGCACGCGGGTACCGCCGCCCAAGCCGAGCGTTGCCGGAAACCGCACCGCCGATCGGGAGAAATCTCCGTGGATTCACGGCCGTACTCCGCTCAACGGGGCGAGGGGCGCCGCGGCTCCCCCGGCGACCGACCCCCGCTTATCGACGCCCGTCACCGCTGCCTCCCCGGTGGTGCCGCATCGGAGAGGAACCCGTCGAGCAGTTCGGCGAGCTGTGCCGGGCGTTCCTCCATCAGCAGGTGCCCGACGCCGGGCAGCACCTCCAGCCGCTGGGCGCCGGGGATGTCGCGGTAGAGCCGGTCGGCCCACCGCGGACCGAAATGCACGTCCTCGGCTCCCCACACGATCAGCGTGGGCCGGTCGAACCGCTTCAGCCCGTCGACCACCCGCGCGGTTGTCCGCTGGTTGGCCGGGTCGAGCTGCAGGCCCAGATACCGGCGGGTCTTGGCCCGGCGATGCCGGTCGGACAGGTTCGCCGCGATGTAGCCGTCCACCAGCTCGTCGGTCAGCGCCGACCGGTCGTGCACCGCCCTGCCCGACGCCAGCGCCCACCGAAACAACGCCCGGCGCGACCACGCCCACAGCACCAGCCGGCCCAGCACCGGCAGCTGGGTGGCTCGCATGAACGGCAGCTCCTCCGCCGAGGGCCAGTTGTCGTAAGCCTCCGCGTCGGCCAACACCAGGCGGGTGATCCGCTGCGGGTGGTACGCGGCGAGCAGCTGGGCGATCGCGCCGCCCTGGTCGTGGCCGACCACCGCCACCTCGTCGAGGCCGAGCACGTCCAGCAGGCCGAGCACCGCGGCGGCCTGCGCCGGCAGCGACCAGTCCGCCCCGGCCGGCGTCTCGGTGTCGCCCAGCCCCAGCAGATCCGGCGCCACACACCGGTACCGTGCGCTCAGCCGGTCGATGACCATCCGCCACACGAACGAGGAGAACGGGCAGCCGTGCAGCAACAACACCGGCGGCCCCTGACCCACATCCAGGTAGGCGACGCGGGCCTCACCGGCCTGGGCGTACCGCTTGGTCAGTGCCTGCTCACCGGCGCCCACCACGACCCACCGCCGTCTCCTCGATCAAACACAACGCCAGATCCAGCACGCTGGGCACGCACGGATCGGCGATCGAGTAGAAGATCCGATTGCCGTCCCGCCGCGCGGACACGATGCCCCGGTCCGCAAGGCGTTGCAACTGGTTGGACACCGCCTGCGGCCGCATCCCCACCGCACCGGCCAGCTCACCCACCGGCACCGCACCGCCCCGGTGCAGCGCGTGCAGCAGCCGTAGCCGGCTGTCGTTGCCCAGCACCTTGAACAGCACCACCAACTGGCCCGCCTGCTCCGGGGTGATCAACGGGCGCTCCGCCAGCGGCGGCTTACCCGCCGCCGCGGTCACCGCCCCCGGGCCACAGCTGACAGCCTGCTTCGCCACAAGACCACTATCACACAACCTTGTGTACCTGTAAACCAGCAGACGGACGCGCGCGCAGAGTCGCCGAACCCGTCGGCGTACCGCACGAAGTCCAGCGGCACGGGGGATTCGACGCAAGAGACCACAGCCGGAAGCCACCGGCGGGCGAGGCCACCGTCCCACCCCTTCGGACCTGCGCTCCCAGAGTTCGATTGGACCGTTCCTCATCGCGCTCGCGACGCTGAACCTCCTCGGCGACGCCGCCACCCATGCGCCGATGCTCCTGTCGTCGAGGACGCGCACTGGCTCGATCCGGCGAGCGCCGACGTCCTGGCGTTCGTCGCGCGGCGGCTGGACTACGAGCCGCAGAAGGGGTGCCCGTCGACGGCGATAAGGGGCGGCTGCTCACGGTCCTCGCGTTCGCGGCACCGGTCGAACGGGGCGCGGTCGTCGTCGAACGCCATCGCGATTCCGGCCGCCGACGAGTCCTGGCGCAGCAGCAGCGCCTCACGCAGCGTCGCCGCGCCGTCCGCGGACCGCACCGTGATTCGCTGGCTGTCGGGGTCCCGGTGCGGGGAGTCCGCGCCGAGTGGCGCCAGGCCTGCCGGGCCGGCTCGGCCTGGTCGGGCCTACGCAGGCGCCGCGGTGGGCTTCGTTGCTGTTCACCGCCACCGCCAGCCGCACCGGCGGCCTGGATAATTCCGGCTCCCCAGGCGCGGTTGACCGCCGGCTACCCGCCTCGCCCACCGTCTGGCGGCCGGCGCCCGTGCTCGTCGACGCCGGTCTGCTGGTGGGCAGGTGAACCCCGCCATCCCGGACGGGCCGGGCGCGGCGGTGAGCGGCTGAACCCGGATACGCAATCCCGCAAGATCCTCGCATCAGCTCGACGGCCGGCAACCGACCGGGTCGACGTTGATGAAACGTCGTCCGCGCCGCGGCTCTTCGAGCCGTCGGGAGTCGAACCGGTGCCGCCAAGGCCGCGCACGTGCCCGCCGTTACTGGATCTTTTCGTCCGTGCCGCGTGTCCCGTGGCTGGCGGCCTTGTGTAGCGCGTCCAGGACGGCGCTGACCGCCGGGGTGGGGCGGGGGTTGGCGGGCAGGGCGGCGATGATGCGTCGGGGGGCGATGCCGGCGACCGGGACGAGCACCACGTCGCGGTGGTGGACATCCGGGCTGACGCAGGCGGTGGTGAGGCTGACGCCGATCCCGGCGGCGACCAGCCGCGGCACGGCCTGCTGATAGTCGTCGGTGGCCAGGGCGATGGTCGGGGTGAACCCGGCGAGGGCGCAGGCGTGCAGGGTCTGGGCGCGGCAGCGTTCGCTGATGATCCACGGTTCGGTGGCGAGCCGGGCCAGGTCGACCTCCTCGGCGCCGGCGTGGGGGTGTGTGGTGGGCAGGATGACGAACAGGTGGTCGTCGAGCAGCGGCAGAGTGACCAGCCCGGCGGGTGCGGGCAGGGTGGGGTGGTCGAAGGTGATGGCCAGGTCGCATTCGGCCCGCTGGAGCAGGGCGAACGCCTGGTCCGGGCCGGCCTCGACGAGCGAGACGGTGATGTGCAGGCCGCGGGCGGTCAGGTCGGCGAGCGCGGCGGGGACCAGG
>WNGA01005049.1_pt1 | contig 19208 bp, 18 predicted proteins | sample 5400061 | NCBI WGS metagenome assembly WNGA01 (sample SAMN13153366, study PRJNA577476) | soil metagenome | isolation source: 100 cm soil or saprolite under grassland replicate 2 | place: USA:California | collected 2016-06-15 | reverse complement strand
CATCGTGCCGGCGCCACCCATCGTCCCTGCAGACCCGTTGCTGCCGCCGTTGCCGTTGGTGCCGCCGCGTCCGGCATTGCCGTTGGTGCCAGCGTTGCCGTTGGTGCCGCCGCGTCCGCCGCTGCCGTTGATTCCCGCGCCACCGTCGGTGCCCGCGCTGCCGTCCGTGCCTGAGCTTCCGTTGGTACCCGCGCCGCCGGTGATGCCCGCCGCGCCGGTGGTGCCGGCGCTGGTGCCGCCGGCGCCGCTGCTGCCCGCTTGGCCGTTGGTGCCCGCCGCGCCCGAAACGCCGGCCGCGCCCGTGGTCCCGGCGGCGCCCGAACGTGGCGTCGTGTCACCCGTGTAGCCGAGGCAACCCTGAAGACCACCCACGCCCGTCCCGATCAGCAACGCTAAGCGAAGATGTGAGGCGACGGCCGAACGCTGCATGAAGCTCTCCTCTGATAAAGACTTCCGAAAACCCCGTCGCCAAAAAGCAACGATGGTAGCAAGCGCGCGTGCAGCCCGCCAACCGGGGATCGCGTCACGTTCCCGACACGACGGCGTATCATTTGCTGCGTGAGCTCGAACCTCGAAGGACGGAATGTGGTGATCACCGGTGGCGCCGGGGGACTTGGACCCGCGGTCGTGGAAACGCTGCTTACCGCCGGGGCGACGTGTCACCTCCCGCTGCGGGGGCCGGCGCGCGAGCTTCACGCGCATGAGAGGCTCGTGGTCGTCGAGTCCGTCGATCTGACCAACGAAGCAGAGGTCGCGGCGTTCTATGCCGCGCGGCCGCCGCTCTGGGCGTCGGTGCACCTGGCGGGCGGTTTCAAGGGAGCGCCGCTCGCGGACACCACGCTCGCGGATCTGCGCGCACAGCTCGACATCAATCTCATCACCGCGTTCCTGTGCTGCCGCGAGGCCGCGCGCAACATGCGGGCGGCCTCGGGCGGCGGCGCGCGCCGCGCGGCCGGCCGGATCGTGAACGTGGGCTCGCGCGCGGCGGCCGCGCCGTCGGGCGGATCGGCCGCGTACACCATCGCCAAGGCGGGCGTGGGCGCGCTGACCCAGGTCGCCGCCGCCGAGCTGCTGGGCGACGGCATCCTGGTCAACGCCGTGTTGCCGTCGACCATCGACACCGCCGCCAACCGCGCCGCGATGCCCAAGGCCGACTTCGCGCGCTGGCCGAAGCCGCACGAGATCGCGGCGGCGATCGCATGGCTCGTGTCGCCCGACAACACGGTCACGTCGGGCGCGTTGGTTCCGGTCTACGGCCGAGCGTGATGATTCAGCGGCTCACTGTCTGACGAGCGCGACGTTGTCGATGCAGACGCGGTTGTTGTTGGCGCTGCTTCCCTTGGGATAGAGCGCGAGCCCGGTGCGCGCACCGTTCTTCGCCGTGAACGTGTGCGTGAACGTCTGCAGCGTGGCGCTCAACGTGTTGTCGCCTTCGAAGTCGGGGGTGTAGGGCGGGTCGGCGAGGCCGATCTTGACGTGAATCATCGCTGACCCTGCGGAGGCGGACGCCTGGTACGAGAACTGATACTGCGCGCCGACGGACAACATGACCGCGGGCTGCGTCGAGGACCATCCGATCAGCGTCGCGCTGCCGTCCCAACCGCTGGCGCAGTACTGGCCATTCATCACCGCGCCGGTGCCGCCGCCCTCGACGTGCCAGCCGTCCGCGCCGCCGGCGAAATCGGGGTTGGTGATGAGGTTCGGGCCCGTTCCGCCGGTGCCCGGGCCACCCGTCGTTCCGGCCCCGCCGCTGGTTCCCGCGTCGCCGGTCGTACTGGCCCCGCCGCTGGCACCCGCGCTGCCCGAGGTGCCCGCGCTACCGGAGGTGCCCGCGTCGCCCGTCGTTCCCGCCTCGCCGGTGGTTCCCGCGTCGCCGGTGGTCCCCGTCGTGCCCGCGTTTCCGGTCGCGCCCGCGGCGCCCGTCGTTGCCGCCGCGCCGGTCGTCCCGCCGGTGGTGCCGGCCGCGCCCGGTCCGCCCACGCCCGCCTGCCCGCCGTATTTGGGCCGCGGGTGCTCGCAGGCGAGCGCCGCCAGCAGCGAAGTTCCAGCCACGAGCACAAGCAAGCTTCGACGCATATCGGGCGCGAATATTGTCAAAAACGCCGCGGGCCGCAACGAACTCGGGCGCCCGCGACGCATCAGTCGCCGGGGTGGATCTTGACGTCGTAGGGATGCGGGCGGCCTTCGCCGCGCTCGATCCAGTCCTTGAGGCTGAGCAGGAAGACCGCCCACTTGGTGCTGCAGTGGTGCATGAACTCGACCGGGTCGCGCCAGCCCGCGTGCGTGAACAGGACGAACACCTGATCGTCCTTGGCGACGAGCCGGAACGTGAGCACGGTGTCGATCCATTCGGGCGGGCCGCCGATGCACCTCCACTGCACGATCTCGCTCGGGCGCGACTCCAGCACCTCCATGTCGAAGCTGCCGTTTTGGGGCGCGAAATGGATGGTGCCGCCCGCGCCGGGATCGCCGTGGGTGCCGGTGATCCACCAATGCGAGAGCCCGTCGACGGTGGACAGCGCCTGGTGGACCCGCTCCGCCGACCCCCGCATCCCGACCCTATGGAGAATGTCCGGCATCGACCAACTCCATCATCTCATACGGGAGGGGAGGGCGGGGGCCCCACTCTCCGCTCCCAAACCCGCCCGCGATGAGCTCCGCGCGGCCCGGGGTCCCCACGCGGGTCTGCCCGCGTGGCGTGGGGCGAAGCCGCGCTAGGCCGCGCTACGCTGCACGCGATAAACGAACCCATCACAACGTTGCACGGGCTGGTGTGCCGGCCCCCGAGCGCGTACGCTTGTTGCGATGAATTCGAGCTCTTCCATCCACACCGGCCACGCTCCGAACACCGCCCCGGTCGTGCGAGAGGCGGCGCGCGGACGTTGGGGCGAGTGGCGGCGCGAGCTGCCGCCGGTGCTGGTGGTCGCGGGATTGGCCGCCGACTATTTGTCGCCGCCCGCGATGTGGACCATCCTGCTGCCGCTGGCGAGCGTGCTGGCGCTGATCGCGTTGCGCCGGTGGGCGCCGGCGGCACTGCTGGTCGTGCTGTCGTCGTGGTTCTTCATCCCCGCGGCCGCGCAAGCGGTGACCGCGTTCGATGCGTCGCGCGGTCAGCATCGGTTGTTCGTGGTCGAGGGGACGAGCGGCGTGCCCGGCGTCGAGCGCGAGGCGTACGATCGCTGTCTGGCGCGGACGTTCCAGGTGACCGTGATGCGCGCCGGGCCCGGGTTCGTTTTCCAGCCGAGCCGCTACGTCAAGCGCGTATTCTGGACGTTCGCCGAGCTGCACAACGCGATGGCGATCGAGCACACGCTCCGCGAGGGTTTCTACCTCTGTCCGGAGCCACAGGCGTCCGCCGAGCCGAGCTGGGATTCCATCGGTCCGCGATGACCCTCGAGGAGTTCCGGGCCACGCTGACGGGCGCCGAGCCACCCGCCAACGTGGGCCCGGCTCTCCGCGCGCTGTGGTTGGACGGACGGGGGGATTGGGCAGGCGCCCACGGTGTCGTCGACGACCTCACGACCACCGAGGGCATGCGCGTGCACGCGTATCTGCACCGCAAGGAGGGCGACATCTCGAACGCGCGCTACTGGTACGGGCGCGCGGGGATCGAGCCGTCGTTGCTACCGCTCGAACGTGAGTGGGAGCGCCTGGTTAAAGATCTGCTTTCCTCGAAGTGATCTGGTGATGCCGGCGCGGACGATTCAGGGAAGCAACGTGCCCATCAAGTTGTGGGCGCCGCTCGAGGAGGTGGACTCGAAGGTCATCGCGCAGCTCCAGAACGTGGCGCGGCTGCCGTGGGTCGCGCACCACGTCGCGGTGATGCCGGACGTGCACCTCGGCAAGGGCGCGACGGTCGGGTCGGTGATCGCGATGCGAGGCGCGGTCGCGCCTGCTTCGGTGGGCGTCGACATCGGCTGCGGCATGGCGGCGGTGCGCACCAGCCTGCGTGCGGGCGACCTTCCCGACGAACTGCGCCCGCTGCGGCTCGCGATCGAGGAGGCGATCCCGGTCGGGCGCAATGCGCACCCGCACGCGGCGTGGGAGGCGGCGGAAGTGGGAGACGGGTTGCGCGACGCGGGTCACAAGATGATGGAGGGCTATCGGCAGATCGCGGCCGACGTCCACGCCGGAACGGTCGCGTGTCAGATCGGGACGCTTGGGGGCGGCAACCACTTCATCGAAGTGTGCCTCGACACCGACGACAACGTGTGGCTGATGCTGCACTCGGGGAGCCGGCACGTGGGCAAGCGGCTCGCCGATCACCACATCGAGATCGCGCAGCGCCAGAAACACAACCAGGCGCTCGAGGATCGCGACCTCGCGGTGTTTCTCGCGGGGACGCCGACGTTCGACGCCTACCGGCGGGATCTGTTCTGGGCGCAGGAGTACGCGCGGCTGAACCGCGAGGTGATGCTGCACTTGCTGGGCGAGGTGGTGCGGCGGTTCTTCCCGCGCGTCGCGTTCGATCCGGCGATCTCGTGCCACCACAACTACGTCGCCGAGGAGGTCCACTTCGGCGACGCGCTGCTGGTCACCCGCAAGGGCGCCATCCGCGCGGCAGCGGGGACGATGGGCATCATCCCCGGGTCGATGGGCACGAAGTCGTACATCGTGCGTGGCCTCGGCAACCCGGCGTCGTTCGAGTCGGCGTCGTACGGCGCGGGACGGCGCATGAGCCGCACCGAGGCGCGCAAGCGTTTCAACCTGCGCGATCTGAAAGATCAAACCGCGGGGGTCGAATGCCGCAAGGACGCGGGCGTCATCGACGAGGCGCCCCAGGCGTACAAGAACATCGATCGGGTGATGGCCGAGCAGCAGGATCTGGTGGAGATCGTCGCGGAGCTCAAGCAGGTCGTGTGCGTCAAAGGTTAGACGCGGCTCAACGAAGGCGATTGGCGTGGCGTCGTGTCGCCCGAGCGCGGCCCGCGTGCTACGTTCTAGACTTTCCTCGCAGCCCCCGCTCCTGGAGGACCTTATGCGTTCATTTGCGAGTTCCTTAGCCCTAACTTGGTTGTTCGCCGCCGCCGTGACGTTCGGTTGCGCGAAGCCGATCGACGAGACCAGCACCGGCGGCGCGGGTACGACCGGCTCCGGCGCGGGCACGACCGGCTCCGGGAACAGCAGCGGCGGCGCGGGCACGACCGGCTCCGGCACCGGGACCGCGGGAACCGGTGGCCCGGCGTGCACGCCCGGCGACACCAGCAACCTCGTGACCAGCAGCGGCTGGATCTGCGACAAGGACGCGCCGATCGCGATCCAGGGCTCGTTCTACGGCTACACCGACGGCATGTCGTGCACGCCGGCCTCGAACATCTGCTCCACCGGCTCGTGTTGCATCACGGGCACCACCACGCCCTCCACCGCCACCACCATGTACAAAAACTGGGGCTGCGGCATCGGCATGGAGCTGAACTCGTCGGGCGGCTCCCCGCCGGTCAAGAGCGTCTACGGCGGTCCCGTGAAGTGCTTCGACATCACGCTCACCGGCTCGAGCGGCGGCAACATCGTGCGCATCGGATTCACGCAAGCGGCGGCCAACGACGGCAAGGTCGCACCGTTCGTCGAGGTCGCGCCTTTCACCAACGGCTGGAACGGGAAGATCTGCTTCACCGACGCCGAGTGCCCGACCTGGGCGACGGCGCCGATGGCGAACCCACCCACCTGCACCAAGGCGGTGGGGACGGCGGGGACTCCGTACGACCTGCAGATCCAGATCTCGGCGGGCAGCACGGCGACGTCGGTGGGCGCGTTCAACGTCTGCATCAGCAAGATCGTGCCGATCGCCGACATGACCGACGGCGGCACGACCAACAGCTGTACGGCGGTGACGGGGCAGGGGACGATCACGACGCAGTTCGGGACCGCGCACGTCACCTGCAGCGGCAAGGACTACATCGTGCAGAACAACGCGTGGGGATCGACGGCGGGGCAGACGATCAGCTACGGCCCGGGCACGAAGTTCAAGGTCACCGACCAGAAGGGGACCGGCTCGGGGACGAACCCGGCGTCGTATCCGTCGGTGTGGACGGGCGTGAATGGCGAGCGGAGCACCGCCGCCAGCGGGTTGCCGCGCGGGGTGAGCATGATCAACGCCGGGTCGCTCTCGACCAGCTGGACCTGGGCGGCGAACGGCGCCACCGGATCGTACAACGCGGCGTACGACGTGTGGTTCAGCACCGGCTCGGGGGGCGATCCCACGGCCGGTTCGCCTTCGGGTGGCTTCTTGATGGTGTGGTTCCACGATCCGACGGCCAATCAGCCCATCGGCAGCGCGGTCGCGACGGCCACCATCGCCGGGAAGACGTGGAACGTGTGGTACGGCATGCAGGGCGGCACCAACAAGCCGTGTGTGTCGTACGTCGCGCCGACGTCGATCAACTCGCTCACCTTCAACCTCGGCGACTTCATTCGCGATGCGGTCACCAAGGGCTACGTGCAGAACTCGTGGTACCTGACCCACGTGTTCGCCGGCTTCGAAATCTGGAACGGCGGTGTCGGGCTCGAGACCACGGACTTCGCCGTCACCGTGCCGTAGGTCACGCTTCCAGTCGCCCGCGCTCGTCTCGCTCACGGGCGCGGGTTACAGTACGCCGGCCATGACGAAGCGTGTCTTGGTCGTTGGCGCCGCGGCGTTGCTGGGCAGCGGGTGTGCGTCGTACAGCACGTTCCAGACCCCGCGCGTGGTTCCCGAGGGCGTCACGCGCGAGGCGATCGGCGTCTCGCTGATCCGTTTTCAGACCGACGACGGCACCCGCTACACGATTCCAATCTTCGAGACCGGCGGGCGCTACGGCGTTGCGGAGCGGCTCGATATCGGCGGCAAGATTGGCTACTCGTTGGTCGGCTGGGCGACCGCCGACCTCGGGCTCAAGGTTCAGGTCGTGCAGGGCCCGTTCGACCTCGCGATCGGGTCGTCGGTCTCGTACATCACCTTCAGTTCGTCGACGGCTGACAACAGCGCGCCCGCCCAGCGCGCGACGTTCTTCCATTTGCACGTCGATGCCCCGATGGGGCTGAACCTCGGCGATCGGGTGACGATTGGGTTCGGGCCCAAGTACACATATTCGTCGATGACCGGCAGCTTCGACATGGGCAGCACCACCGGCATCGTCAACGGCAGCTTCTTCGGCGGGTTCGTGAGCTTGCCGTTTCGGATCGGCAACGGCGTATACCTCGCGCCCGAGATCAATTTTCTGCGCCCCTGGAACGACCTCGGCAGTGGGTACACGCAGCTGCAGGGCGGGCTCGTCGTCATGTACGGCACCCACCGAATCGCGGCCGAGCCGGCACCGCCACCCGTTCAGTAGGCGACGTAGGGTGGGCGGTCGTGCTCGACAAAGGCGCGGACGCTCGGGCGCTGCCAGACCGCGGCGACGAAGTCGCGCAGCTTGGCGGGGACCGGATCGCCGTTGCCGATCAGGCGCTCGAGCATCATCGCGAGATCCGCGTCGGCGATTGTGAACGTGTCGAACAGCGACGTGCGTCCCTCGGGGGTCAACGCGGTGGCGGCGGCGATCAGCTTGTCGGCGGCGGCGCGGCCGGCGGCTGACAGCGGCTCAACCGGTCGCTTGTAGAGGAAGGTGTTGGTGGCGCGCTCCTCGCGGATGGGCATGAGGTCGCTGCGGATCCACGCCATGATCTGGCGAGCGCGCGCCCGGTCGCGCGGATCGGCGGGCAACGTGGCGACGTACTTCGGCGCCGGAAACACGTCCTCGAGGTACTCGACGATCGCGCTCGACTCCGACAGCCGGAACGCGCCGTGCTCCAGCACCGGCACGCGCGACGTGATCGACAGCGCCTGGAACGCGGGCGCTTTTTGTGCGCGCTCGCTCAGGTTCACGGTCTTGGTCGCAAACGGCAGTTTTTTCTCGGTGAGGCACACGAACGCCGCGAAGGCGTAGGGACTGTTCCAAAACGCGTCGACGTGTAGCGTGAGCGGTTCCATGGCGGGACATCTTACGCTGTGGAGGCGGCGCGATGTCGACTGCCGGGACGCCCGGCACGGCGGGCCACCTCGCTCGGTCAGGTCTACATCGACCTGCCGCAAAACTGCCCCTAGATGATATTTTCCGCGCCATGAGGATCGCGATTGGCGCCGACCACGCCGGGTTCAAATACAAGCAGTTGCTCAAGACCGCGCTCGGCGAGCGCGGGCACGAGGTCGTCGATCACGGCACTTCGTCGGAGGCGCCGTGTGACTACCCGATCTTCGTGCGGCCGGTCGCCGCCGCGGTCGCCAAGGGCGAGTGCGATCGCGGCATCGTGCTCGGCGGCTCGGGCAATGGCGAAGCGATCGTCGCCAACCGCGTCCGCGGCGTCCGCTGCACCATCGCGTGGAACGTGGAGTCGGCGCGGGTGTCGCGCGCGCACAACGATTCGAACGTGCTCTCGCTCGGCCAGCGCTTCGTCATGGAGGAAGAGCTGCTCGGCATTCTCGACGCGTGGCTCGAGACGCCGTTCGAGGGCGGTCGCCACAAGCGCCGCATCGAGCTGATCGACGCCGTTTGAACGGCGTCAGTCCCAGGAAAATTCGTAGCGCAGGAACAGCTCGTCGCCGAGGTGCTCGACCGACGCGAGCTTGGCGTCGGGGATCTCGTCGGGTGAAAACCCGAGCCCGCCCGCAAGCGTGGGCGCGTGCGCGCCGCCGAGCACGCGCGGGACGATCGTCAGGTACAACAGATCGACGGCGCGCGCTTCGAACAGCTGCGCGACCAGGTCGCCGCCCCCCTCGCAAAGCAGCGTGGCCACACCGCGGACGTAGAACCACGCCAGTAGATCCAGCATTGGCACGGTCTCGCCGCCGAGCTCGACCAGCTCGGCGACCGGCGCCAGCCGCTGGCGCGCCTCCGCCGGCATGCGCGCGCCGTGGAACACGACCGCGCGTCCGCCGCGCGCCGGGTCGAACATCTTCATCGTGGGCTCGATGCCGGCGGCCGACGAGGTCACCACCGCGCGCAGCGGCTCGGGCGTGCCGGCCGCGCGGCGGGCGGCGCGCTCGTGCGCGTGCAGCGCGAGATCCGGATCGTCGGCGCGCAGGTTGGCGGCGCCGATCAGCACCGCGTCCGCGTCGGCGCGCAGGCTGCGCATGCGCGAGATGTCCTCGCGGTGGCGCGACATCATGAATGGCCCGGCGCGCCGGCCGGGCGCGGGGTTGATCTTGCCGTCGATCGTCGACGCGAAGTTGGCGAGCACGCGGGGGCGGGCGCGGAGCGGCATCGCTCGAGGCTACCCCACCGTCGCGGTTCGAGTGATTTCGCCCATGCGCCCACTCTGGAAGTCGCGCGCGGCCTGCATGATCTCGGCCTCGGTGTTCATCACGAACGGCCCGTAGCGCGCCACCGGCTCGTTGATGGGCACGCCCGAAAGCAGCAAGAGGCGGCCCGGACCGTCGGCGCCGCGGAGGCGGACCGCGTCGCCGTCGCCGAGCATCGCCAGGCGGCCGTCCTCGACCAGCGTTCCATTGTCACCAGCGTCACCGCCGTCACCCACCTTGGCCGAGCCCTCGAACACGAACACCAGCGCCCGGTGGTCGCGCGGCAGCGGCACGGTCACGTCGGCGCCCGGATCGAGCGACCAGTCCTGGTAGACGATGGGCGTGTGGGTGTCGATCACGGCGCGTGCGCCCAGCGCCTCGCCCGCGATCACCTGCACCCGCGCGCGGCCGTCGGCGGTCTGGGCGCGCGGAATGTCGCCGCTGGCGATCTCCTGATAGCGCGGCCGCGTCATCTTGAGACGCGCGGGGAGGTTGATCCAGATCTGGAAGCCGTGGACGCGCCCGCCCTGTTCGCGGATGCGGCGCGACGGCATCTCGGAGTGAATGATGCCGGCACCGGCTGTCATCCACTGCACGTCGCCGGCGCGGAGCGCGCCGCGGTGGCCGGCGGAGTCCTCGTGCTCGAGCTCGCCTTCGAGCACGTAGGTCACGGTCTCGAAGCCGCGGTGCGGGTGGTCGGGCGCCCCGACCGCTTCGCCCGGCCCGTAGCTCACCGGGCCCATTTCATCAAGCAGCAGGAACGGGTCGACAAAGCTCAGCCCCAGGCCCGGGAACGGCCGGCGCACGATGAAACCGCCGCCTTCCTCTTGCTTGTGGGCGGTGATGATCTTGCTGACGTCACGGATCGAACCGGCGGAACCAGCAACTGCGGTCATGGGAGCGTTTCCTCCAGAGCCTTGGGATGCCGGCCCCCACGCCCCGGTTGCAGGTCAGCTCTTGCGGCAGTCGGGCTGCGCACGCCCGACCTTGGTCAGCACCAGGTGGTAGAGCTGACCGTCGCGGGCCCGTGACGCTCCCGCCGCCGCGAGCAGGTAGAACTTCCACATCCGGTAGAACCGCTCGTCGTACTTGGCCTTGAGCTCCGGGTACGCGCGGTCGAAGTTCTCCCACCACGCCATCAACGTGGGCGCGTAGTCGGGGCCGATGTTCTGCAGATCTTCGAGCACGAACAGACCCTCGATCGCCTTGCCGAGCTGGGCCAGCGACGGCGCCACCGCGTTGGGGAAGATGTACTTCTCGACGAACGGTGTGCCGTGGCGGCGGCTGCGGTTGTTGGCGATGGTGTGGACACACGCGATGCCGTCGGGCGCCAGCGAGCGGTGGATCACCTCCATCACGTGGCGGTGATTCTTGGGACCGACGTGCTCCATCATGCCGATCGACGCCACCCGATCGAACGTGCCGATCACGTCGCGGTAATCGCACAAACGCAGATCCACATCGAGGTGCTTCCACATCTCGCGGCCGAGCGAATGCTGGTCCTTCGACAACGTGACGCCCACGACCGAGCAGCCGTACTTCTCGGCGGCCCACGCCGCGAACCCGCCCCACCCGCAGCCGAGGTCGAGCACGCGCATCCCCTTCTCGAGCCCGAGCTTGCGGCACACGAGATCGAGCTTGGCCTCCTGCGCGGCGGCCAGCGTGGTGGCGTTCTTCCAGTAGCCGCAGGTGTAGACCATGCGCGGGTCGAGCATGCGCGTGTAGAGCTCGTTGCCGACGTCGTAGTGCGCCTGCACGGAGAGGCCGGAGCGCGCCTTCGACTGTAGGTTCATCATCACCGCCTTGGCGGTGAGGAACTTGAGCCGCAGGCTGCCGGTCACGCGCTCGCGCAGCCCCCCGCGCATGATCTTCTCCAGCAGCACGTCGAGCGCGTCGGTGTCCCACCAGCCGTCCATGTACGACTCGCCGAAGCCGATCGAGGCGTCGCGCAACACGCGGCCGTAGAAGCGATCGTCGTGGACGGTGATGTCGCCCGGGCCCGGGCCGCCGAACTTGATCCCCGCGAGGTCGAACAGCTCGCGCACCAGCGCTTCGGCGCTGGCGGAGCCTTTGCTCTTCGAGGGGGCCGGCTTCGCGGTCGTCGCGACCGACGCCGAGGTCTCGAGCGGGGCCGGCAGCACGAGCCCGGGGATGGGCGGCGGGGGCGGCGTCCGGACCGGCGGCGGCGGTGGCAGCATCACTTTGGGGAGGATGGGCGGAATGGTCACGCGGCGGGGCGGCGTTTCGGTGCTCATGGGCCGGTCGTGCCACGGCCCGCGATTTCGAGCAAGCATCGATTCTCCGCTCGATGCGTTAACCTGACGTCATGAGTTTTCCGGATAGGGTGGCGTTCGTCACGGGCGCGTCGCGCGGTGTGGGCAAGGCGCTGGCGTTGCGGCTGGCCGCCGAGGGCTGCGACATCGTCGTCGCCGCCAAGACCGTGACGCCGGATCCGGCCCTCCCAGGCACGATTCACGACACCGCGCGCGAGGTCGAGGCCCTCGGCCGCCGCGCGCTGGCGGTCCAGCTGGACGTGCGCGACGACGCCGCGATCGGCGCCGCGGTCAAGCAGGCGCTCGATCGATTCGGCCGGGTCGATTTCCTGGTCAACAACGCGGGCGCGCTCTACTGGCGATCGCTGGCCGACACTCCCCTCAAGCGCTTCGATCTGGTGATGGGGGTCAACGCGCGCGCGGCGTTCGCGTGCACGCACCACGTGCTGCCGGCGATGGTGGCGCAGAAGTTCGGGCACATCCTGATGTTGTCGCCGCCGGTGGCGCCGAGCGCGGGCACTGGCAAGGTGGCCTACGCGCTATCGAAGTTCGGGATGACGTTGATCGCGCAGGGGGTGGCGGAAGAGGTGCGCGAGCACAACGTCGCCGCCAACGCGCTCTGGCCCGCGACGATGATCGAGAGCCAGGCCACGATTCGCTGGGGTCTCGGCGATGCGTCGCTCTGGCGCAAGCCCGACATCGTCGCCGACGCGATGGTCGCGATCTTCGCCAAGCCGCCCGCGTCGTTCTCGGGCAACGCGCTCATCGACGAGGACTTCCTGCGCGCCGAGGGCGTCACCGACTTCACGCGCTACCGTTCGGATCCCGACAAGGAGCCGCCGCGGGTCGGCTTCGACTTCCGGCTTCAGGCCGGCTGACCGAGATCCTCGCCGCGCCCGAGGTGCTTGAGCCACCGGACGTGCGAACGGATCGCCGCCCGCATGGTCGGGTGCGAGACGTGCCCGATGCCGTGGTCCTTGCACGTGGCTTCGACGATGGGCGAGATCGCGGGATAGTGGATGTGGCAGGTCTTGGGGAAGAGGTGGTGTTCGATCTGGAAGTTGAGACCGCCGAGGTACCAGGTCAAAAACCGGCTGCCGCGCGCGAAGTCGACCGCCGTTTCGACCTGGTGCGCGCTCCACTCGCGGTCGATGCGCAGACTCGCGTCCGCGGGGACGCGAAACATCGCTTCCTCGACGCAGTGGGCGAGCTGGAAGACCGTCGCCAGCGTCAGCCCGAGCACCACGCTTGTCAGCACGTAGGCCCCGATCACGTTGACGACGGGGTGGAGCTGTGCCGGCAGCACGAACGCGAGCACGAAGAAGCTGAGCTTGCCGGTCCAGAAGCAAACCTGATCCCACCCGCGCGGGCGGGCCACCGGCGTCTGGCGCACACCGGGCCTGATCATCGAACGGAAGTCGCCCCACAGATGCCACTTGATCGCGAGCAGCGCGTAGAGCCCCCAGACGTAGAGGTACTGGAACCGGTGAAACCAGTGGCGCTTGTCGTGCGGCGACATGCGCGCGAGCGGCCCGAAGTAGATGTCCTCGTCGAACCCCGAGATGTTTGGGTAGCTGTGGTGCGCGATGTTGTGCTTGAAGTGCCAGAAGTAGGCGTCGCCGCCCAGCAGGTTGAGCGACAGCGCGGCCGCCTTGTTGACGCCGCTTCGTTGCGAGTAGGCGCCGTGGTTGCCGTCGTGCTGGATGTTGAACCCGATGCCCGCCATCGCGAGCGCGAGCGAGATCGCGAGCGGCGCCGCCTGCCACCAGGTCTGGGCGAACCATACGAGCCCGATGTACGAGGCGGCCAGCCAGGTCAGCAACGTGAAGGTCTTGGTGTGGAGCCGCCACGAGCCGCGGCGACCGAGCCCGGTGGTCTCGAAGTATGCGGACACTCGGGTTTCGAGGTCCCGGCGGAAGTCCGTGCTCCCGGCGTAGGAAAGGGCCATCTCGGGCGCAATGTATACGGATTTGGGTACCGGTGGATGCCTGAAAGGTCCGCGTGCCGCGGCGCTTCCTTGACATCGGGGGTGGGCTCGCGCAGTCTCCACCCCGTAATTGAACGATTGTCCTGCCTTCGCAGACCAACGCGAAGCGCGCCAGGGACCGGTTGGCGGCGATGCTGTCCTAGCGGGTTCACACGGACAGCCACCCAACACCCCGCAAAGCACAGGCGCCGGGCTCCCGTCGTAAATGACGGAGGGCGCGATGCCCAGCCGCCGTGCCGCGCAACTCACACAAGGATCCCAATTCAGATGAGCGCAGTACCCATGTCTTCCGTTTCTTCCATTGTTCCCACGACCGTTCCTCCTACCGTTCCCGCTCCCGCAGCTGCCGCGACCGCTTCCCCCGCGACTTCGACGCCTCCGTCGCCGTTCGCGGCGCTGGGGCTCGCCGCACCGCTCGCGCGGGCGGTCGCCACGGCCGGCTACCACACGCCGACGCCGATCCAGGCCCAGGCCATCCCGCACTTGCTCGCGGGACGCGACGTGCTCGGCTGCGCGCAGACCGGCACCGGCAAGACCGCGGCGTTCGCGCTGCCCATCCTCGACCGGCTATCCAAGAAGGCGCGTACGCCGGGCTCGCGCGGCCCGCGCGCACTGGTGCTGGCGCCGACCCGCGAGCTCGCGATGCAGATCGCCGATTCGTTCAAGGACTACGGCCGCCACCTGCAGCTTTTCACGGCGGTGGTCTTCGGCGGCGTCGGGCAAGGCCCGCAGGTCGATGCGCTGCGCCGCAACGCCGACATCATCGTCGCGACCCCCGGCCGCCTCATCGATCTGATGAAGCAGGGCCACGCCAAGTTCGACGCGCTCGAGGTGCTGGTGCTCGACGAGGCGGATCGCATGCTGGACATGGGCTTCATCGAGCCCATCCGCCGCATCGTCTCGGCGCTGCCCCGCCGCCGGCAGAACCTGATGTTCTCGGCCACCATGCCGGCCGAGATCCGCAAGCTCGCGGGCGCCATTCTCGTCAACCCGGCCGAGGTTGCGGTGACGCCGGTGGCGACCACCGCCGATCGCGTGTCGCAGTGGGTGTTGCACGTCGCAGCCGGCGACAAGCGCGCGCTGCTGCGCGAGGTCCTGCGTGACGCGAAGATGAAGCGCGTGCTGGTGTTCACGCGCACCAAACACGGCGCCAATCGCGTCGCGCAGCAGCTGGATCGCGCCGGCGTCCCCGCCGAAGCGATCCACGGCAACAAGTCGCAGGCCGCGCGCCAGCGCTCGCTCGACGGGTTCAAGTCCGGGCGGGTGCGGGTGCTGGTCGCCACCGACATCGCGGCGCGCGGCATCGACGTCGACGGCATCACCCACGTCATCAACTTCGAGATCCCGCACGAGCCCGAGACCTACGTCCACCGCATCGGCCGCACCGCCCGCGCCGGCGCCGCGGGCGTCGCGCTCACCTTCTGTTCTTCGGAAGAGCGGCGCGAGCTGCGCGACATCGAGCGGCTCATCCGAACGAAGATTCAGGTCGCCGACCGCCACCCGTTCGCGGCCTGAGCGACGCAACCACCGTCGCGGCGCGGCGACGGCGTGGCCGGTCGAACGCCGGCCTAGGCACTCTTCGACCTCATCGCGGTCCATTTGGCCCCTGCCCGCGGCGGGGAGCGGCGACCAAGGCTTGCTAGCCAGGGGCCGGGCCTGTGGGGCATGCGGCAACCTCGACCGCCCGCGCGAAGCGCCGCCCTGGCCAACGAACTGTCCGCAGCGTACCTTTTACTCATGAAGAAGCTGAAGCTTCCGGTAGTCATGCATCCCGGCGAAGACGGCTGGCTCGTCGTCGAGTGCCCACTGATTCCCGGCTGCATCAGCCAGGGCCAGACGCACGACGAAGCGCTCGCCAACATCCGCGAGGCGATCGAGCTCTGCCTCGAGAACCGCGAGAACGAAGGCTGGTCGCTGCCCTGCGAGTACGAGGTCGTGGACGTCGACGTGGACGTCGCCGCCTGATCGGTGCCGCCTCTCCCCGTTATCTCCGGCAGCGACTGCATCGCCGCGCTCGCCAAGCTCGGCTACCGCTCGATCCGTCAGAAGGGAAGCCACGTTCGTCTCGAGTGCACCGGCCGGCCACCCGTCACCGTCCCGACCCACCGCGTCCTCGACCGCGGAACCCTCCGTAGCGTCATCCGTACCGTCGAGATTTCCGTCGACGACTTCATCAAGCTCGTAGGCTGATATCTCGTCGTGCGTCGGAGGTCGTTCTCGACACGCACTATCCACTCGTCGATGGGTGCAGCGCCGCTCCCAAGCGCCGCCGTCAGCCCGGCGACCTCGTACAGGTTCGCCAACTCTCCAGGAACGGCGTGATGCGGGCCGACTGAGGTGTGGCAGGGATCCTGACCAGCCCGAGACCTACGTCCCCCGCCTCCGGCGCGCGCGAGCGTCGTGCTCACCTTCTGTTCTTCCGAGGAACGGCGCGAGCTGCGCGGGTCGAGCGGCTGATCCGGACGAAGATTCAGGTGGCCGACCGGCACCCGGTCGCGGCGACGGCGCATTTGACTCGGAGGCGACCCCCGGCGGTTAATCACCGCCAGGAGGCGTCACCATGTCGATCGTCAATCGGGTCACGGGAATCTGTCTCAAGCCGGCGGCCGAGTGGGGGGTGATCGCAGAGGAGCCCGCCTCGACCGGCGGGCTCTACACCGGCTACGTCATCCCGCTGGCGGCGATTGGTCCGATCGCGGGGTTCGTGGGCGGTTCGATCATCGGGCGCAGCATCCCGTACGTCGGGACGTATCGCATTCCGGTCGGCACGGGGCTGACGCTCGCGCTGTCGGGGTTCGTGATGACGTTGGTCAGCGTGTACGTGCTGGCGCTGATCATCAACGCGCTCGCGCCCAAGTTCGCGGCCGAGAAGAACACGGGCCTGGCGCTGAAGGTCGCGGTGTACGCGTGGACGCCAGCGTGGATCGCGGGCGTGCTGCAGCTGGTGACGATGCTGGGGCTGCTCGGGCTGGCGGCGGCGGCTTACTCGATCTACCTGCTCTATCTAGGGCTGCCGCGGCTGATGAAGTGCCCGCCCGAGCGGGCGATGAGCTACACGGTGGTCGTCGTGCTGTGCGGGATCGGGCTCGCAATCGCGGGCGCGCTGGTGAGCCGCGCGTTCGCGCCCAGCATGGGTGGCGCCGGGCTGGCGGGGCTCGGGGCGGGCGAGCGCCCGGGGGGCCGGATTGAGTTCGACAAGGACAGCCCGCTCGGCAAGTTGCAGGCGCTCGGTCAGGCAATGGAGGCGAGCGGCAAGAAAATGGAGGCCGCCGAGAAGAGCGGCGACCGTGGCGCGCAGACGGCGGCCGCGATGGAGACGCTGGGCACGCTCATGGGCGGCGGCAAGCGGGTCCAGCCCGTCGCGATCGATCAGTTGAAGCCGTTCATCCCCGAGACGTTCGCGGAGTTGGCCAAGAAGAGGAGCAGCGCCGAGAAGGCGGGCGTCGCGGGGTTGATGATCTCGAAGGCCGAGGCGAGCTACGGCGACGGCGACAAGCGCGCGACGCTCGAGGTGTCCGACACCGGCGGCGCGAGCGGCATGCTGGCGCTGGCGGGCTGGGCCGGCGTGCAGGGTGAAAAGGAAGACGACAACGGGTTCGAGCGCACGCAGACCGTGGAGGGGCGGCTGGTGCACGAGAAGGGGTCGAAGACCGGCGCTGGCAACGAGTTCACGATCATCCTCGGGCAGCGCTTCATCGTGAGTGCCAAGGGCCACGGGGTGGAGCTCGCGGAGCTCAAGAAGGCGGTGGCGGGGATGGACTTGGGGAAGCTGGAGGGGATGAAGGACCTGGGGGTTCAGAAGTAGGACGCGGCGGAGCTCAGCGCAGCCTTGTTCGCATCACCTCGGACCGGACGCGCTGGGCTTCCTCGATGGTCCGGAACCGGAACACCTCACGCGGGTAGCTGGACGGGGCGACCTTGAAGTACCGCGCGCAGTGGCGCGCGAATCGTTCGAACCCGGACACGAAGATCGGTGCCGCCGACATCTCCTCGACCGATCGGAACTTCTGCACCGTCCGCTTCACTGGTTTTTCGTCTAGCTTGAAGGGAGCGCGGTCGCGTCCTGTCGATCGTATCTGTTGAAGGCCGCGATCTGGTCGTAGAGAAGGGCCGGTTCCGGCTGGAACTGATGTCGGACGCCGGGGGTCGGCGCGCAGCGTGAATTCGGTCGAGTGACAGGGGTGCACGTTCAGGCGAACACCCCCCGCTGGAGCGCGAGCTGGAAGGCGGCGAGGAGACAGCCGGCCGCCGCGAAGGTGGCGCGAAGGTGGGCGAGCATCTGGGCGATCGGGCGGGCATCGGCCGTCGCGGGGGGCGGCTCCCGGTGGCAGAGGGCGGTTCGGATGTGGGACTGCGCAGCGCGGAGGCGCGCCCACAGCCGGTAGCCGCTGCGCAGCGAAAGGCCCGGCGCGGCACTCGTCGAAGCATGCGCGCGCTCCCAGGCGACCTTGCGGCTCAGGCCAGCGACGACGGCTTCCGGCAGCGCGGATATCGTCGGCGTGCGAACGGTGAACCCAGCGACGACGGTCGCGAGCAGGACCGCGAACGTCCGCCCGCAACCCGAGCGGCGGAATCGCGCGGAGCAGAGAAGCCGCCGGCCTCGGATCTCGCGCTCGTTGCCGTGCTCGGCGTAGCCGGTCAAAAAGCCGTGACCGACAAGCATGCCGGTGCGATGGCAGCGGGGGCACGCGGTCTGCTTCGCGAGCGCCAAAAGCTCGTCGAGGGCTTGCCGGTCGCGCACGAATCTGGGAGCAGCCGCTGGGTCGTCGCTCACGGATCGGTCACGCTACAACCAGCCGACTCGGCCCCCGAACATCGCGCTCGCGCGGGCCGCGCTGCCGTCGTAGTGCGGAGACGCCTGTGACGCCGCGTTGGTCGCCCACGGCAGACGTCAATATCGGGCGCGGCGGTGGCGGCGGTATCTCCGTTCGGTACCCCACCACCAACCAAGGAGGACCCCATGAAACGCGTGACTCCGTATCTCAAGATCCGTGTGCTGGGCGCGATCGAGTTCGCCCCCGGCGGTTCGATCGCCGAACGCATCAAGCACGTCAGCGGCATCGTGTTCACCGACGAGAACGACAAGCGCTTCCAATTCACCTGGCGCACGATCCAGACCTGGTACTCGCGCTACAAGAAGGACGGGGTCACGACGATGCACCCCAAGGTGCGGTCGGACCAGGGGCTGCCGCGCAAAATGCGGCCAGAGGAGCTCGCCGAGGCGATCGACCAGGTCCGCCCGCAGTTTCACGGCGCGGCCCGCAACGCGACCGCCGTGTACCGCGCCTGCATCGAGCGCGGCGCGCTCGATCCGGCTCGGGTCGCGCAGACCACGTTCCGGCGGCTTGTGAAGAAGCACGAACTGCTCAAGCCGGACGCCGAGTCGATGAACAAGCGCCGGCTCGCGTTCGCAAGGCGCACGCGAACGAGATGTGGCAGGCCGACACGATGTTCGGGCCGTACGTCGGCGCCGGCAGCGGAAAGGCCCAGAGCAAGCTCATCGCCTTCATCGACGACGCCAGCCGCGTCTGCTGCCACGGTCAGTTTTTCCTCGCCGAGAACACCGACACGCTCATCGCCGCCCTGCGCGCGGCGCTCTACAAACGCGGCGTTCCTGACTCCCTCTACGTCGACAACGGCTCCATCTACGCTTGCAAGGAGATCACGCAAATCTGCGCGCGCATCGGGTGCC
>WNGA01024030.1_pt1 | contig 19210 bp, 22 predicted proteins | sample 5400061 | NCBI WGS metagenome assembly WNGA01 (sample SAMN13153366, study PRJNA577476) | soil metagenome | isolation source: 100 cm soil or saprolite under grassland replicate 2 | place: USA:California | collected 2016-06-15 | reverse complement strand
GAAAGCCAAACTCACCGGGCCGCGATCAACCTTGACCGTTGATAAAACCTCACCTGTCTCTAGATCGAGACGTGAGACGGCGTCAGTATTGCTTGGGGCTCCTAGATCGCCTGAGCCAACCGTCGTTACCCACAAAGCGCCGTCACCAAATGCAATATCTTCGGGCTGGGGAGCCGGGATAGGCTCTCCTACAATTTGATTTGTTTTTGGATCTATCTTGACTATAGAGCTGCCGGTAATGACCCACAGAAATCCATCCCCTACAGTCATGTTCGAAGGACTGGCAATGTCAATTGTGGCCGCGATACGATTCTCATTTGAGGTTGTGGCTTCATCCGTAACGCCGGGCGTAATTGTCTGAGGATTTGTTAGCGGCGCATTCGGTATAGACGTGGCCGGTTGGCACGCGACCGATAAAACTAATACTAAGAACATAACAAGCGCGTGATCAGGGAATCGCAAACACATAGATATACTCCTTCACTATATCTATATGTTAAACGATAAGCCATTGTGAAAAACAATGCGTGATTGATAGCATTGTGCGCTATTTGGTAGGTGGAAGCACCAATTCTGCTGATCGGCATGAAGGACAGTTTGATACTCTAAAGAACAATAGTTTTAACAAATCCGAATCGATCCGGAATACGTAATTGTTAAGAGAGGAAGTATCTTTAGAATTGGAGTATAGAAGAAAGGAGATTCAGATGATTCATATAAACAGACAAAAGTTCGGATCGGTTTTCACGCTCCTGTTTGTTGGAGTTTTCATTGTCGCGCTGGTCGCTACGACTGCAGTTCCAGCCCTGGCCGGGCCTCTCGCAGCGAAAAAGACTTCCCAGCTGGCATATCACGATGAATGGCGCAAGCTCTGGGAAGACCATATCACCTGGACGCGAGTTGTGATCATAGGCATTCTAGACGAACTCCCGGGCACTAATGCCTACATTGACCGGTTGATCCAGAATTACGAAGATATGGAGGATGCGCTTGCCCCGTATTACGGGGACGAGGCGGAGGTGCTTGGCGACCTGATCCAGGATCACTTGGTGATCGCCGCTGAGATTTTAACTGCCGCACATGACCATAACACCGCTGCTTTCAATGATGCAGTAGCGCGCTGGTATGATAATGCTAACCAGATCGCCGTCCAAATGAACGAGATGAACCCTCAATTCTGGCCCTTGGCAGAGACGCAGAAAATGTGGAAAGATCATCTGGATGCCACGTTGGATGAGGCGACCGCCAACCTGAGCGGCGATTACCCAGGCGAGGTCGCTGCCTATGACAAGGTGCACGAATTAGCCCTGGAAATGGCCGACTTCTTTAGCGAGGGAGTCATGAAACAATTCCCGAACCAGTTCCGTGGCACGCTGCAGTAATCAGAGGCGCAGTGTTATCCAACTCCGTAAAACAATAGAATAATCTTATGCACTAGTGCAGACCTCAAGAATATTCAATATTCTTGAGGTCTGCATCATTATTACGTACTATACCGTGTAGCAACTTTGCCAGTTGCGGAGATCTCAAAGAGCCTCTGTTTATCTTCTTGAAGTTGCTGCAATAAATCAGCATCCTCGAGCGCAGGGATACATATGACTTCGCCGGACTTCAACCCAGCCAGCGATGCATCAACTAGATCCTCAGCCGCCATAATCATCTGAGGCGAAAATCTGTTTGGATCCATACCTACTCGCTCGTGGAATTCAGTCCGCACCAAGCCCGGACAAAGAGCTTGCACCCGTACCCCTGTGCCTTCCAACTCGCTTTGGAGGAGCTGGGTAAACGTGATGACGAAGGCCTTTGTGCCCGCATAGGTTGCGCGCTTGGGCAGTTGAGAAGATCCCATTGGACCGCTGAATGCAAGCCGCGAGGAAACATTGATGATCGAACCGTGCCCGCGAGCGATCATGCCCGGAAGCGCAGCGCGCGTGAGACGAGCCACTGCCAGCACTTGTACATTAATCAATTCTTCGGCTTTATCAGGATCAAGTTGCACAAATGGCATATAAGCACCAAAGCCCGCGTTGTTGACAAGCAACTCTAACGCGCTATCTTCCGCCACGCGCTTTTCTACTGTGCGCAAATCATCTGATTTGCTTAGGTCTGCAACTATCACATCAACATTACTATGATGATTTTGTTGCAATTGCCCTGCCAGAGATTCCAATCTATCGCGACGGCGAGCAACAATGACTAAATCGTAGCCATCTTGTGCCAAATGCTCGGCAAACGCCGCTCCAATCCCAGATGACGCGCCGGTCACCAACGCATAGGGTCTCTCAGTGATATCGGTTGACATAGATTATTCTTCCTTTCTAGTAAGCTTTTTACAGAGTACCGCATAAATAACTAAACCAGGATTCTGATCTTTGCCCGCAATTTGTTCCAAAAAGTTTAGTAATTTATGCAACAAGTGCCGCAGCTTCCACATAACCTGCACGGAGGCTGCGGTACAAGCGGTAAATACTCCAGCATGTTCAAATGCTAATGTTGTAAGCTAAGATTGGATGGGCAAGGCGCACTCACAAGCCGACTGGATGCAAAGGGATTTCTCATTTTCCCAACAGCGTGTGTACTTCCATCTCTAGTTTTTCGCGTTCCCCATAAATAGTCCGCCCAGTAGCAATAAGCGGGGAAGGAGTAGATTCCCATACCGCGTCCGGGCCATAGAGATAATAGGCATCCCAGGAAACTCCCTCGTAACCGTCCACTTGTTTTGCAAACCAATGTCCTATCTGTAATTCACCGTCCCAGAAGTGCATTACACGGGGATCGGGCAGCATAGTTCCATTCCACTTTTCGCGCGCATCTCCCCATAACATCGGTAACCAAACTGCATAGACGCGCAATTGTTCGGACGGATATTGTGCTAATAAGTGCGTCTGCACCCAACGGGCGCCAGCAAGGCATTCCGCTCAGGTAGGAGATACTAGGATGATTAAGCGTGTCTGCCCCATATCTCGATTGAATTGTGTGCGCAAGGTTTCGATATTTCGAATGTCCGCCACTGGAGTTTGACCCGGTGCAAGCCGGGGTCGAGATTCAAGATACAAAGCCAAAACTGCACCGGTCAAAACTACTATCAAGACAAGCAATCCACGCTTGGATAAAAATCCGTTCATACAAACCTTACTGCTTAGATCGGCTTACCAGTTGTTTACTCTCTATTCGCTTGAGCGCACATCCCCACAAAGCGGATCAGTTCCTGATTGAACAACGTCGGGTTGCTCATGTAGGATGCATGACTCCCATTTGGAATCACGACGAGTTGCCCACGTTTCACGGACTTTACAAGCAACTCAGCGTCACTGATAGGTATGATCTGGTCATGTTCGCCCCAAATCGCAAGCACTGGCGCTGTAATCAAATGAAGACGCTCTCGAAATGTGCGGATGCTGATCGGCGCCACTGCAACGAATCCGGCGATGCGCTCTGGCTGAGAGGTGACAAAAGGCAGAGCATATCCGCCGCTCATCGATGCAGCCAATAGGACGGGTGGCTTGATATTCAACTTTTTCAGAAGCTCAGCTAACCATGTGTCACGTGGTACGGTGGCTGACTGCGATTGGCCATATCCGGAAAGATCAATAGCGAATACATAATAGCCAGCCGAGGCAAGTGCTTCCAGTGTGCCTATCTCGTGCCAGGTCTCCGCTGAGAAACTTGCGCCATGTAGTAATACAACAGGCTGAGCGTCCTGTGGACCAACAACGAGATAATGAACCCGTATGCCAGTTACCGTTGTGAACTGTGAACTGATTTCCATTTCAACATAACCTCAAGTTCTAATTGTGACCGCTGAGGATTTGCGAACAACACCTCAAGCAGCCGGTTACCTTGAACGTACGTTTCGCTTTACCTTCGCCAGCACGAAGAAGCCACCTCCGAGTTCCTTTTCGTCGAACACTTTTAGTTCCGCGGTGACGAAACTATAAAACCGGTAATCCCACCCCGGTGAGTCTGAGGCAAGGTCACTTTTCCAGGTGCGGTATTCTGCAAAGCGTTTGCTATAGAGTTTATCAGCTTTACTCGCCGCGCGCCCGGTTGCCTGTTTACAAATTCCGAAAAGTTGGAGTCCACGGTCAGGTTTGCCCCAGATCTGGTTGGAAGGGAAGATGGCTATTGCCATGGACGGGTTGTCCCTTATATTTTGACAGTGGAGCGCCTTAGGATGCGAAAGGAAATAGATTTCCACCTCAGGGGAGTAGCAGAAGTATGCAGTATTGATATAGGCGCGACCCTCGGCGGTAATGGAGGCCATCGAACATAGTACGTTCTCAGCGAGTAATCGCGCGATACTTCGTTGGACCCGTATCTGTGTAATACCACGAGTTTTGATTGGTTCACCAGCAGTATCTGTAATACGAATAATCCTAATTGGCGGTTGAGTCATGGTATTGCTCGTTTGCTAAAGCGTACTTCCAATACTGAGTATCATAGCGCCTAAACTCGGAAATAAGCTTCATTCCAATCTTCTCGGCAACTCTTTGTGAGGCCGCATTCTTAACACGGATGAGACTGATGAGCTGTGGCAGGCCCAGGACATTAAAAGCAAAGTCACGCACTGCAGTTGCGGCTTCAGTTGCAAATCCCCGGTTCCAGTAATCGCTGTGAAAATCATAGCCAAGTTCTGCAACCTGTATGCCGTCAATTTCCATGACCTCCAGTCCGCAATCTCCAATCAGCAGCCCATTTGATTTAAGAATGACTGAAAAGAGTCCGTAACCATACTTCGCTTGATGATCAAGATTGCGTTGGAGCCAGAACATCATCTGTTCACGATTAAGTGGGGCACTGTCAAAGGAGGCCATGACTTTTGGATCGGTAAAGATGAGCAGAAGGTCATCGAAATCAGTCGATTTCATTGGGCGCAGCCTGAGGCGCGCTGTTTCAATTATTGGTTGGTAAGGGACTGACACAATTGATACTTTACTCGATGAGGGTGATCAGTACTATACCATTATCATGTTACGGCCTACAGCTTGTTAAGCAATACGGCGAGAGATGTCCTGAATTGTAATCCCTTCAGTTGTTAATTGCCTCTTTCAAAGCCTTATACCCCTGATACAACGCTTCTTCTTCCTGGACGAGGAGCGGGCTGCCTGCCGGTTTACCTTCATTCACCCAAAGATTGGAATAGAGCATTCCCATAGCTCTTTGATATGCGGCTTCCTTGAATTTCTCTGATGCTGTACCATAGACTTCCTCATACAGGCATGTGAGTGCGTCAACCAATTCCTGATTCTCGGCTTTGCCAAAAAGCTTGCGGTGGATGACCCACCAGTGGACATCAAGCTTCGCGGCTTGCGCGGCATCGAAGTCTTCTTGGTGAACATTCTTGATGAATTGGTAGAAACGCCTCATATATGCTTCAGCAAGTGGGATATCATTATTTGGAAACGGGGCAGCCGCGATCTCCGCGCGTGCCACGAGGTAGGCAGCATAGATGGCTTGGAGCCATGAAAGAGCAAAAGCTTCCTTCACCATCGCCACAGAGACGCGAAAAAGTTTCAGCCAATCCTTCTGGTAATAAGCAACGTAGTTTTCTTTTTCATAATGCGCCACTTTGTGTGGGTCAAAATTACGTATAGGATTGTTGGGTCTCATTTCTAAAATTACCTTTCCATGACGATACCTGTAGCTTCCATCTGTGATCTGCTACGTAGTTTCAGGAAAAGCACGGTAGCTAGGATGAGGGTTTCCAGAGTAGCAGAGATGGCAAATGCCGCGGGGATGGAGACTACTCCCAAAGTGCCGAGCAGGACCGAGATGAGGATGATGCGTAGTATCAGTTGGCCTGAATTGGTAAATAGCGGCGTGCGTGTATCACGCAGAGAGATCAGCCCGCGCGTGATTACTTCCGTTTCAACATAAGCTGGAAGCGCTATTGCATAAGCTACCAGCACATTATATGTTAAGTCTCCGGCCGCGCTGGTGAATTGACCATGTTCGAAAAGGATACGAATGGTACGCCGGCCGAGCAATAACAAGGCTCCTAGAGCGGGGAGGGCAAGAGCAATGGCCCCTCCCAACGAACGCAGCAGGATCTTGCGCATTTCGGTCCAATGACCAGCCTCAGCCTGGGCTGCCAATCGAGGAAAGGCTGCTTGCCCAACGGCCTGACCCAGCAGCGCGATTGGCAAACCCACAAGTAGGAAGGCATTATAGATGGCGGCTAGCCCTGCAGGATCTACTGCGCGTGTGGCATAGGCCGTATCGACAATGAAACCAGCATAATTCACGCTGACAGAGAGTCCATTCGGGATTAATAATCTTATGACTTCATGCAACCGCTGGTTCGCCAGGTCGAAGAATAAGCCCACACTATGACCCTCTCCACGGAGTCCCGGAGAAAGGATTAATGCCTGTAATAGCGCGCCGCCGATGACCCCTGCTGTAGGCCCAAAGATACCAAGTCCCGGGAACAGCCTGAGGGCCAAGATAGATGCAATCAGGCTAACGTTGTGGCTGACGACCGATAGTCCGGTCAGCAGGAATTGGTTGCGGCTGTTCAGCACAGCCGTCGCCACACTACCCAGCAAGAGAATCATGGGTTGTAGCAGCATGATGCGGGTAAGTGTCACAGTCAGGTCGGAGGTTTCAGCGTCAAAACCCGGAGCCAGAACGCGTGTAACGAGGGCCGGAGTGAAAATTTCTACGGCAACGATCAGCAGCGCGAAAACAGCCAATAATGAGGTCAATACCAAGCTGATCAAACGCCAGCCAGCAGCTTCACCCTCATTTTGCCTGGCGTTCAAGAGCACTGGGATCATCGCGCTCGATAACGCGCCGCCGGCGATCAGGCTGAAGAGCGTGTCGGGCAGGCGAAAGGCAGCATAGTAGGCGTTTGCCTGCCTGATATCCCGCGGTATAGCAGGGCGGATCACTTGAGCTCGGCGCAGAATGCCTGTTGGAGCGAGTCGTATTTGCTCAAGCACATCTGAAGCCAGAGCAAAGCCCATCCAGGCGCTCTCCGCTAAGGCAGTAATACCACCCAGTAAAACCTTCTGTGGTTTGGTTGTATCAGTACGTGGAACAGCAATTTCTGCGCTCACGGTTGTCACCTCTAATTTTAAACTACAAATTGGCAGATCAATACAAATTGAGGAGATATACCTTTTTTAGGCAGGTGCATCTCCTCGGCTTCTATTCAATAGATGCCTACGAGTCGGGCATGGGCATCAGGCCCAATTGCATCATCATTCCTGCGGCAGCGGGGTAGGTATGCACTTCCACTGGTTTACCATCCTTGAAGCGGACAAAGTAAGTTCCCTTTCCATTGACCTTCCTGCCCGTGGCGGGGATGGCGGGCGCGCCCGGAGCCAGTTGCAGGGGGCCGCTATTCGTACCGGCGAACTCCAGCTCTGCCGCCAATCGATCCTCGGTGATCACGCGGTTTGTGACTGTAATCTTGATATCGGGGAAGGCTGAGAACCAGCCCTGAAGGTACTGGCGGATACCATCTTTGCCATTAAATGGTTGTGGACTGCCTATATCGTGCCACATAATATCATTGTTATCTCCTTTTCCTTTGTCGTCTTCAGTGAGCCATTGGCTCCACTTGAGACTTGCGATCAGATATTTTTAACGACATAAACCTTTCCATTCGTCCCTATACTGATAAACATCACCTCCTCTTGACATACTTTTTATTCGAAGCATAATCTATCAGTGTGCCGTTAGCGCAACGGGAGTAAGAGCGGCCTCGTCGAATGGTATTACACCAAGTTTCGTCAACAGCATTTCGACCTCTCCAAGAACTGTATCTACATCGAATGAAAATGATTCCTGCCATAGCGCTCGTTCAACGATCAGGCTCAAATGATTGAAAGCGTACGGATCATCAAAGACACCAGCCTTTGTCAGTGTGTGGTATAGAGCAGCATGATCCCATAGGTCTTCGTTATTTGTGAGGTCAATGGTCTTGCAGTGTTCGGGCTGGGCAATGTAGTAACGCATCCCAAAGAGTAGAGCATCGTACAATGCAGCGATACCTGCCGTGGATAAGCCTTCTTCAAGCCTGCGTTTTCCGCCATGCAAATGCAGACGGGCACGCATCAAAGACGCCTCTTCTTCGGATATTTGAGTTGAACCCATTAAACCATAGTGAGGCATGGCTAAATCCTTTCAGGTTTTTTACGCTGGTATGGCATCAATCTGTTGTAAAGCAGCCATTCAGCTTTTCTCACTCTTTCTGAAAGATAACTACGAATAATTTACCTGCTTGCATTTCTTATTTTCCAGTCCAAAAACTGCTCACTTGTTGTTCAATTTTCACCGACCTCCTGCCGCTACAAATTTTCGGTCAGGCGTTGGATGCCGCTCGTTAGGTGCCCGCGATATGTGCTGAACGGTAGGTCGAGAAGTTACGCCGCTGCCTCTTGAGCAGACGAGTTAGCTGGACGAATGCCAGGAATCCACTGGGTGACGGAAATGTAGTACCATGCCGCGCAGCCTGCGAGGCACGAATTCTTGGCTACACCGTACGTCGGCGCATCACGTCCTGCCATCATCTGCGCATAGACATATAGTTTGTATCTGTACACTTCAATTATTTTTTCGTGGTTAACGACTTCTTCCCCGCCGAAATCTCGATTTTGAAGGATTACATACATCGCATAATTTCAAGATACTTGTTAGTGGCAGCGTTCTCAATTGAAATGCTAAAATGATTCGATATGAAACGCGCTTTTTGGCTTTCTTTGACTTTGATTTTTACTCTCGTGTTTCTTCCATCCACATTAGCGAAGGGAGCCGCGGCTCCAAACAATAAGGCTTTTGGTGTTGACCAGAATCTCGCACCTGGTAGCGTCGTCCGTTTTGAACATCTTACGATTGAGGATGGCCTTTCCCAGAATGCTGGATTAGCCATTTTTCAAGATAGCCGAGGTTACTTGTGGATTGGCACACAAGACGGCCTGAACCGCTATGATGGTTACAATTTCAAGATCTATAAACATGATCCCGATAACCCCGACTCACTAAGTCATAACAGCATTCTGACGATCGCTGAAGATAAGGATGGCTTGCTCTGGATTGGAACATGGGGCGGTGGATTGAATCGCTTTGACCCCATGACTGAAAAATTCACCAACTATCGTCATGACCCTGAGAATCTGGAAAGCCTAAGCAATAACATAGTAACTTCCATCCGGCAGGACTCAAGCGGAATACTTTGGGTAGGGACGACCTCTGGCTTGAACCGCTATGATCCTGAGACCAATGGGTTCGACCGTTTTGTCAATGATCCGCTTGACTCAGATAGCTTGAGCAGCGACGCAATCTCGTTCATCTTCGAAGACTCGCGCGTTGGGCTTTGGATTGGTACCGGAGCGTTTGGCATCGCAGGCACCGGGTTGAATCATTTCGACCCGGCCACAGGAAAAGCGGTCCATTACAGGCACGACGATTCCAATCTCACGAGCTTATCGAGCAATAACATCTCATCCATTTATGAAGCGCCCAACGGCATGTTTTGGATTGGGACAGGCGGCTTCAGCCTAACTGGCAATGGTCTTAACCAGTTCGATCCGCGCACCGGGAAAGCCAAACATTTCTCTCATGATCCATCCGAACCGAATAGCTTGAGTGCAGACAATATTATGACGCTATCGGAAGATGAAGATGGCGGCTTATGGATTGGCACCTGGTCAAATGGTTTGGATCATATGGATCTTTCACCTCATAGCGGCATCAACAAATTGCCTCAGAACGGCGGACAGTTCAGCTTATACCGAAACAATCCGAATAATCCCAACAGCTTGGGCATAAATGCAACCGGTGCATTTGTTGAAGATCGGAGAGGATATATCTGGATTGCCACGTGGGGCGCAGGGATTGATCGCCTCGACCCTCGTACTGGTTATTTCGAACATTACCGACACGACCCGTCAGATTCTTTCAGCCTTTCCGACGATTTGTTCATGGCGATTTATGTAGATAGTCAGGATATTGTATGGGCAGGCACATTGGGCAAAGGATTAGATCGACTCGATCCCATGACCGGCAAGGTGAGCCATTACAATCATGATCCTGAGCTTGTTTCAAGCCTTGCAGACGATAATATTGCTTCCATTATTTCTGATAATAATGGTGACCTATGGATTGGCACATTTGGTGGTCTCTCGCATTACAACGCGCGTACGAACTCTTTTACAAATTATATTCATGATACCGGCAGGCCATCGAGCCTATCTGAAAATAAAGTAGTCAGTTTGTATCTTGATCCAAAGAACGTTTTATGGATTGGAACGTGGGGAGGTGGGTTAAACCAACTGGACTTGAAAGACCCGCATCACACGGACCCGCGGCTTGCCACCTTTATCAATTACCGCCACAACCCGGACGATTCCTCCAGCTTGAGCGAAGACTCAGTCTGGGCGATCCACGAGACCGCAGATGGGAATCTGTGGTTGGGAACACAAATTGGCTTGAATCGCTTTGACCCGCGAACACAGACTTTCATGCACTACACTGAAAAGCATGGCCTGCCGAATAATGTCGTTCTGGGAATCTTGGAAGATGATCGAGGCAACTTATGGCTTACGACCAACAACGGGCTGGCCAAGTTCGAGCCGCAGACGATTACCTTCACGGTATACGATGTTTCCGACGGTCTCCAGAGCAATGAGTTTAACTCGAACGCCTATTTCCGCAGTCGCAATGGGACCATGTATGTCGGTGGAATCAATGGCTTCAATCTATTTAGGCCCGAAAACATTCAACCGAATCCGGTTGCGCCGCAAGTTGCAGTGACGCAATTTGAAGTTTTTAATGAACCGCAGAGTATAGACCTTTCTGGCCGTGAGCCAATCAGACTTTCCTATAAACAGGATTTTATCTCTTTTGAATTTGCCGCTTTCGATTTTCAGGCACCCCACAGAAACCAGTCATGATCGGCGCTCTTGTCGCTGCTGGTTTTAGGTGGCGATTGAATGCAATCCGTGAACAGAATCTCCAACTCGAAATTGAGATTGCCGGCCGTACGTCTGAATTACGTGAAACGAATAACCTGCTTGAAAAAGAAGTCGAACAACGCAAGCGCGCGGAGGAAGCACTATCCAAGCGTGCCGCCGATGAGTTGGAAGAATCTGAGGCGCGATTCCGTGCTATGTTTGAGAACGCGGGGATTGGGATTGGTTTAGTTGGGTTGAATCGGCAACCACTCGAAGTCAATACTGCGTTTGCAGAGATAACGGGTTACAGTGCCGAAGAACTATTCCAGATGACAGGAGCAGACCTAAGTTACGCTGAAGATAAAGAGATAGGGACATTAGAATTAAAAGATATCCTGGATGGCAAAATCAATTCATTCCAGGTTGAAAAACGGTATGTCCGGAGAAATGGACAGATTTATTGGGTGAGGCTAACGAATTCTGTTGTTCGTACATCAGAGGGCAAGCCACAATACATGGTAACGATGTTGGAGGATATAGACCAGCAAAAGAAATCCGCCGACGAACTACACAGATCTAAAGCACGCTTCCAGGCTGTTTTTGAAAATGCGGCGGTAGGTATCGCAATTATGAGTCTCGAGCGGCGAGTAATAGCGTTTAATCCAGTTTCGGAGCAGATCATAGGATATTCATTGGACGAGATGCACAATATCGATCCACGTTCGCTGGCAGTACCGGATGATCGTCCAATCGATACTGAATTGTTTAGTGAACTAATCGAAGGCCAACGCAACTCATACGTAATGGAACGACGTTATCGCCGCAAGGATGGTCGCGTCTTCTGGGCGCGCATCAACTATTCTCTGGTGCGTGATCTCGATGGTAAACCGGATTATCTGATCGGTATTATCGAAGATATTGATGACCAAAAGCGTGCTGCGGAACGTCTTGCTGCGCAGGAAGCTGACTATCGCCGCAACCTTGAACACAGGGTTGAAGAACGAACACTGGCGTTACAACATCAGATCGAACAACGCCAGAAGGCTGAAAAGGCCCTGGCTGAAAAAGCTGCGCATGAAGCTGTGACTGGTGAACGCACACGCTTGGCGCGCGACCTACACGATGCCGTCACGCAAACCCTCTTTTCAGCGAGTTTAATCGCTGAGGTGTTGCCTGATATATGGGATATGAATCAAGCTGAGGGTCTGAAAAGACTCGATGAACTTCGTCAACTAACGCGCGGTGCGTTGGCAGAGATGCGTACATTGTTAGTCGAGTTGCGCCCCAACGCCTTGACTGAAATCCCGCTGCCTGATTTGTTACGTCAATTATGCGAGGCACTGATTGGCCGCGCGCGCTTGCCGATCCAATTGAATGTCGAAGGAAACCGCAGACTTTCGCCAGATGTGCAAATCAGCCTGTACCGCATCACGCAGGAAGCACTCAATAACGTTGTCAAGCATGCCAAAGCTACACAGGCGATGATCACTCTGCGACTCAACGGGGATGTGCGGCTTTCTGTGGCGGATAATGGCTGTGGCTTCGATCCCGCCATGGTGCCACCCGATCACCTCGGTTTGAAGATCATGCGTGAGCGCGCTGATGTGATTGGCGCGAACCTTTCGATTTACAGTGAGCCAGGTGAAGGCACACAGATCTCTGTCATATGGAAAGAGAAAGGATAGACTATGACCAAAAATAACAAAATTCGCGTCATGCTGGTAGATGACCATGCAGTTGTCCGCTCCGGTTTAGGCGCATTTCTCTCGGTTATGCCTGACCTTCAACTGGTCGGTGAAGCCGAAAATGGGGACGAGGCTGTTGTACGCTGCGGTTTGCTCAAGCCCGATGTAATTTTGATGGATCTGATGATGCCAGGTACAGATGGCGTTGCAGCGACGCGGATCATTCGTGAAAAATATCCGGATGTGCATGTGCTGGCGTTAACCAGCTTTCAGGAAGATGGGTTGGTGCAAGGTGTCATGCAGGCCGGCGCAACGGGTTATCTGATGAAGAATGTCTCGGCGCGCGAATTGGCAAATGCCATTCGTTGCGCGCACGTAGGCAAGATGACACTCTCTCCTGAGGCAGCAGAGGCACTTGTCCATGCCAATGCACAGGCCAAGGAAACTGAAGGGTTAACCGAGCGCGAGCAGGAAGTACTCAAGTTAATGGTTGATGGTCTGAACAATGCGCAAATTGCTGAGAGTTTGGTTGTCAGTCTTTCAACGGTGAAGTATCATATCAGTAATATATTAATGAAACTAGGCGTGGAGAATCGTGTTGCCGCGGTCACGATGGCGATACAGAAGAAGTTAGTGAATTAATTTGTAGGAGACGGCATTTGTAGGAGACGGCAGCCGCCGTCTCCTACAAATTAACCTGTCCACTTGACCAGGGGAAGACTCAACCATAGGGCAGGGACAATTCCCACATAAAGGCATAAACTGTAAGCAGGAGAAATGAATGTCGAGACACGCCTTGGCCTTGAACTAATCACAGAAGCTCGGGACATGGAACATGTTCTTGCTCAAGTAGAAGACGCGCGTCCCGATTGCATTATCTTCGACTGGGAATTACCGGGTCGTCCTACTCGTGAGCGGGTGACCGTTTTACGGACTCTAGTGCCTGGTTTGAAGGTCATTGCTCTCAGCGCACGGCCTGAATCGAAAACGGAAGCAGATTTAGAGAGGGTGGACGCGTTTCTCTGCAAAACGGAATCTCCTGACCAGATCTTGAAAATCATTCAAAAGATATGCTTCGTTGATGAAGCGCAATGAAATTCCCTGCCTGGTACGGAATTTTAGTTGGCAGCTTAGTGATTCTGCAATGGACTTTTCTCTATTGTCATGGCATTGTCAATCCACTTGAGTAAATGAGAAAGGCAGAGACGATGGGCACTTGGAATATTTCCGCAATCGAAAAACTCACGTTTGAATACGGCGAAGGCTGGGCACTTGCTCATGTTCAGAGACTACTTAAATTGATCGAACAGGTCGGAGTCGATCTGGAATATGATCGGCAGGCAATTCAGTGGGCGGTCTATCTCCATGACTGGGGAGCATTTAAAAAGTTTTTCCAACCAGGATGTGAACACGCGCTCCTTTCAAAGCAAGTCGCGGAGACAGAAATCCTGCCTCATGTTGATCTGCCTGAAGAGGTGATCATTCTGGAGGCGATTGAATTACACGATTATCGCGATAAGCGACCTGTCAAATCCAATGAAGCTTTGTTGCTGCGCGAAGTGGATTTCCTCGACTTTCTGGGCGCCATCGGTATTGCAAGGGAATTTGCCAGGGGTCCCAAGGACCTTCAAAAAACGTATCAACAAATCTTATCCCGCAAAGAACAGATCAAAGACCGCTTCACAATTCCGCAGGTAAAGAAGCTGGCAGAAAAACGCCTCGCGCGCATGGAAGAATTTTTCGAAGCATTGTTGGAAGAAAGCTTCGGCTACTTATAAAGTCATACAACCTGTCCACTTGACCAGGAGCAACACTCCCCTCTCGACCAGGGAGTCGTTTTTGTTTCGCCACTACAATATATTTGTCAATCCACGGAGGTGAATTCCATGAATCAAACCTATACTGCTTCTCGCTTGTCCGGGATTATGCTGAAAACAACTCTCTCTTCCCGTTGGCCTTGGATCATGCTATCTTCACGCTTGGTGTTGTTTGCTGGCATTCAAACCCTTTTTGCTTTGGGTTTCCTGCTGGCAGGCTCGTCAAGCGCCTGGGATGAATCTGCTAATTGGTGGATGTTCGTAGTCACTATTGCCAATTTCATCTGTATGTTCCTGCTCATCAGGCTTTTTCGAGCAGAAGGCAAACGTTATTGGGACATCTTCCATATCCAACGTGAACATATCAAAGCTGATTTGCTGGCGTTGTTTGCTGTATTGTTGATTACCGGTCCCGTTTCTTTTCTCCCCAATATCATGTTGGGAAAATGGTTATTTGGCGATCCGGAAAGGACATTAGACCTGCTAGTCCGTCCCTTGCCGCTGTGGGCGGCTTATGCCAGCCTTATTTTATTCCCGGTCACACAAGGATTAGCTGAGCTTGGCACGTATTTCGGTTATGTCATGCCGCGCTTCAAGTCACAGGGAATGAGTCCATGGCTCGCGATTACATTACCGGCTCTTCTCCTCGGACTTCAACACCTGGCATTACCTTTGTTGTTCGATGTTCGGTTTATCATCTGGCGCGGATTGATGTTCATACCGTTTGCATTTTTGGTTGGCATTGTTATGCACTGGCGTCCGCGCTTGCTGCCTTATATTGCTATTGTCCATGTTCTGATGGATATGTCCTTCGCGGCTATGTTCCTCAGTGTGGCCTATTAGTCAAATGAAACAATTTTCTTTTTCTTCCATCGCTCTGAAGACTACCCTTGTCCACACTGTAACCTACTTCATCATCGGTCTCTTATCTTTTACTATTTTGGATTACAGCGCCAAATACGCCGACCCGATCGTCGCCAACTTTATGCGCCAGACCGATCATCCACTTGTCGCGCTTGGACCTCTTTTTCAAGTCTTGCGTGGTTTCCTATTTGGGATTGTCTTCTACGCCCTGCGAGATATCATCTTCACGCAAAAGCGCGGCTGGCTGACCCTCTGGCTGGTGCTCGTTATTGTCGGCATTCTCTCGCCGTTTGGGCCTGCTCCCGGCTCTATTGAAGGAATTCTATATACAGTCATGCCGGTATGGTTTCACATTGCAGGTTTCCCGGAAGTTTTTATTCAGTCAGGGTTACTGGCTTTGCTTACCCATTATTGGGTTAATCATCCCGAAAAGAGATGGCTCAATTGGTCATTTGGGATTGCGTTCGTAATCGTCGTTCTACTATCTACTCTTGGAACTCTATCAGCGTTGGGAATCTTGCCGTCAGCCGGATAGTTATCTTTATGGGCAACAGCCTCGAGCAGGGAATGGTACTTCTCTTTGCTGAGGTGTATATCAACATAGACAGTTCCATAAAAATCATAATAGAATCAATGAATTATATGGATGATCACATTGAACTTCTATGGAACCAGTACAACCAACGACTTTTGGCCTTCATCCGCAGCCGTGTAGAAGATGATGCGGAAGCAGAAGATATTCTGCAAGAGACCTTTGTTCGCGTTCATCGCAACCTTTGCTGTAAAACGGAATGGGAAAAGCCTGAGAGCTGGTTCTTCCAGATTGCTCGCAACTTGATCATCGATCATTACCGCAGGCGGCGGGAGATGGTGGAACTCCCTGAGAGCTTGCCTGCTGAATCTGATCTACCGGAAGAAGACGCTGAAACGGTGCTGGCGCTTTCTCTACTGGANATATGGACAAGCATTGCTCCTAACTGAATACCAGGGCCTGAACCAAAAACAACTGGCGGAACATCTTGGCATTTCATTATCGGGAGCCAAATCGCGTGTGCAGCGGGCGCGAGAAAAACTGCGTGACGCGCTGCTCAGTTGCTGTCACTTCGAGTTCGACCGCCGCGGCCATGTTGTGGATTATTACCAGCGTTGCTGCTGTTGCCATCCAGTGGGGGAATAATAAAAAATTCCCTTTGCTCAAGCCGCCGTCCGCGGCGGCGATGATTCAGTAAGAACCTAGCCAGGGAGATTGCTTCGCAACTTGCGCTCGCAATGACATAAAATACTTGCGTCCTTTTTAGCGCACCTACGTCTATCAGGGTGAAATCTACTTACACGGAGGTAAACCATGGAATTCATCTTGAGCCTGACGATTGAGGCCATTAGCCAGATGCTGCTTGCGTTCTTGCACAATTGGCCGTATCTGCTTATGAGTGTGATCATTGCGGTGCTGCTTAAACTGTATGTCAATGCTGAGAAGGTATCGGCATTCTTGAACCGCCACCGTGGAGCAGGTGTGGTAGTCGCCACAGCGGCTGCAGTAGGGACTCCTTTATGTTCCTGCGGGACAACGGCGGTAGTATTGGGCATGGTGGCGAGTACGATGCCCTGGGCTCCGATTGTTGCTTTTATGGTATCGTCACCGCTCTCATCCCCAGAAGGATTAGTCTATAGCGCCGGGTTGTTTGGCTGGCCGTTCGCTATCGCTTTTTATCTGGCGTCAATCCTTTTAGGATTGGCTGGTGGATGGATCACAGGAGTGCTCGATAACCGTGGATGGCTTGTAAACCAGACTCGTTTTGCAAACCCAACGACCGCACCCTGTGCTTGCTCGGTCAATAACGAGAAGCCAATCATATCCAAGCGCGTATTCACTCTCGAATTGCCTGTTCTCAAGCTAGATAATCCAGAGACAAGCTGTGGCTGTACAGAGGCAGTCCTTACCAAGCCAACTTCAAGCTGCGGATGTGGTCAGAGCGAAGTCATTCAAAAAGTTGAAGAACCTGCATCTGGTTGTGCATGCACTCCGTCCATAGTGGTAGCAACTGATAGTCAGATTGATGCGCAAAAATCCCAATTGACCCTGAGGATATTCTTCCAAGAGTTATATGCCGATGGCAAACGTCTATTAGTCATGTTTGCAGGGTTTGCGTTCATTGGTTATTTCTTGAATGGTTTGATCCCAACTAGTTGGGTTATGGCATTGTTTGGCAGTGGCAACATCTATAACGTCCCTTTGGCGGCCACATTAGGATTGCCGTTTTACATCAATTCTGAGGCTTCGCTGCCATTGATACGAGCAATGCTCGATAACGGGATGAGTCAAGGCGCGGCGCTGGCTTTCATGATCTCCGGCGCAGGAACATCGATCGGAGCCATCACCGGCGCGTTGACCATCGCCCGCTGGAGGGTTATCGGGATCGTGGTTGGCACGCTGTGGGTGGGCGCGATCATTTCTGGGATCCTGTTCAATCTGATTGCATCATAAAGCAAAAGTGACAGTCACTTATTTTGCGGCTTCTAAAGTGACTGTCACCTGTCTGTTATGCCCGCCTTAGCAGCGATGCCAATCCCAAATACCCGGCTGGCACGATCTGATAAGCCAACCCTAGCAAAAAAGAAACGATTCCTTGATTGATCGAAAGCTCATCCGAATTCAAAAACAAAGAATACGCTGTAATTCCCAATGGAATATAAAGCAATATACCAGTAATCAAGCCCGGCGCGTAGCGTATTGCCCGCATGCTACCCAGCATATGCACCAAACCGTTTGTGAACAGCAGGCTTGCAATGGAGAGACTGAAAACAAGCGCGCTCTTTCCGATCACGGCTGCCAGAACACAGAGCAGGAGAAAGAGTCCGTTGATGATTATGGCAAAGCTCGTCGTTACGAAGGGCGCGAAGGCAGGGGACATCCTCTTCATGAAGTTCGGGAACCCGCCGGGATAGAAATACTCTTCGAGGACATGCAGCATCCCCGCAGCAATGAATGTATAGAAGATCCAGTTCATTTTGGAGAAAATGAACTGGATCGTTATTTCTCAACTGCTAGTCTTAGAGCGCAAATTGCCAGTACCATGGTAATTGGAGCAAAGATCAGGTTCTCAAAAGAAATGCCTGATGCAAGATTTCCGAATGTGTTCAAGATTAAGTACACAAATATGACCCAGACTCCAATATTGATCGCTTTTTTGAATTTACTTGCCTTGATATAGTCCATTTTCGCGGCAACAATGACTGTAAAAACTAAAGTGACGAGTACAACTGTGATTTCCAGGGCAATTAAATTGGTTGCTAGAAGATTGATCTGTCCACCCCATACGATATCTGACGGTATCACTTTTAATAATACAAAAACATGAAAAAAAGCCAGCAGCCCCATAGATATTAATAATATGATACCGGACAGATTTGCGCCTACTAGCTTTTTCATTTTTCAGCTCCATCGCAGGACGATGCCTTTGAGCACATCTATGATGTATTTTACGGAAGTAAACAGGCCTGTGCACAAAATCTAGCCTCAGTATAGAGTAATTCGGTTCATAAATCAATTCCCTATTTTCTTGATTGAGATGATATCTACTGCGTGAAAGAAATCGCAAAAGCAGGGTAGTTGTAGGTTGACTCTCACATTCGAATTTTGTACAATAATTTTGCATGTATTGTTCTCTACATGCACTTTACTCGTTGGACTCCTTAAAAGAAAAGAGGTGAGAGAAATGGATATGAAGCAAGATATGGTTATGATGAAAGATGGCAAAATGATGAGGATGAAGGATGGCCAGATGATGCCGATGGAGGAAGATATGCTGATGGCGGATGGCACCAAAGTTATGATGAATGGCATGGTCATGATGGCGGATGGCACAAGCCACATGTTGATGGAAGGCGAAGGCGTGACCTTGGATGGCAAGATGACCAAGATGGAAGACAAAGATATGTAAAACCA